>Ga0209671_1001142_pt1 | contig 21165 bp, 10 predicted proteins | sample WorMetHERISLAND2_2_FD_187401 | JGI IMG/M metagenome (GOLD analysis project Ga0209671, IMG submission 187401) | Marine gutless worms symbiont microbial communities from Max Planck institute for Marine Microbiology, Germany - Olavius geniculatus... | ecosystem: Host-associated > Annelida >... | reverse complement strand
CTCCCGAAGAGCAACCTTATCCCGCATCTACTTCTGCACGGCAGTTCCGGCGGTGCACGGGGGTGTAAACATCCTGGGTGCTGGGACCCAAACGCCGGACCTCTTGCCCCCTGACCTAAGAAAGCTAGCTACATCGCTGGACCCCCGGAGAACCAACCCTTCGTATTTCGACCCCGGAGCCGACGTGGTGGGCATTAATTGTAGCTGGCTGTCACGCCGGTCGGTCGCTGTGTGGAGCCGTGGCGGGCACTGACATGGTCGTGGTCGGCTTGTGTCGCCTATTGGCGTAACTCAGCGATCGATACACAACGTACGACGAGCGCACTTGTTAATAGCATTACATGTACAGCAGCAGCCATGGTATAGACTGACCAGAAGACCACACCCAAACCTTGCTTTGATTCCACCGACAGCGGAGCTTGTCAGCCGAGCAGTACCTGGAACCAAGAAATGATTTGGGGACAGCCCGCTATAGCTATAGGCTAGACCTACTGTATCTAAGGCCTGCCCGATATAGGCCTACAGCTAAGTTTCAATGGTAAATGGCTATAGAGGGCAGGGAAAATAAATACTTCACTTAAAACTAAGTGAAATAATAAGGCTAACCATCTGCACTGTGTGATCAGTGTAAGCTGATATATGTAAAAAAACTTACCAGTTTACAAATGTGTGAAGGGCGATGTGATGATATCAGTCCTCTGAAACAGCAAAAATTACATATGCGGCGATTTCTTGAGACTTCTGACGCCCGGTGACCTTGACCTTTGATTTTTTGAGCTCATATTTGAGCATCGAATACTCCAGCCCTGGAGAACGTTTATATGTTACTAATGGCTTGGTGATATAGCGGTAAAGTGTCGGACTCACAATCGATATCTTCCTCGCAGTAACTATCGAGTGGTTACTACTCGGACGGGTGACTGTCAGCGGACAGGTAAACCATCTAAATGTAAAATCAACATCAGTGTCAACTCACGCTTCCATCCCACTGCGGTAGGCAAACTTTAATCGAGTACCGGCTTGTCTGACTGCGTTTAAGTCGTGGCGCGTTTACCTGTGTCGGGTAGCAATTAACACCGTAATTCCATATGACAGGTGATGCTCCGTAGCTTTGTGATGGATTTTCTATTAAAAGCTATACGCCATCTTTACCTTTACTTTTACGTAACCGCGGCCTTACCTTTGCTCGGATGATAAGTGGACGTGAAACATTACGTCATTAGCTAATGTAGTAGGACCGCACACGACGCTACGTAAATGTTCTCTTTGTAGTTCTGTTCGGCTGCAGAGAATGGCGGCGGCGCGTGGCCGGTGATCTTTGATCTTTGCTTTGATTTTGCCGCCGGACGGCATCTCTATCAGCCAGCCGACAGTCACAACAGCAACATTTCGGCCAGCTAGCGCCCAGTGCAACTCTGTTAGTTTTGTAATACATTCGTCCGCCTCCCTACTAGTTCCTAGACATTGTATCTTTGCCTGGTCTGTATATAGTGCTAGACCGGTAGCTAAAAATATAGGAACAGCTCATGAAGATGTTGCGGGTGGGTGCAGTGTAAATGCATTATATGAGGACAATGACAATAAATCGTTGTCGATGATGGGACGTGGACATTAAAAGCATCTTGTGCTTATCAGTAAATCATAAACTCCAACTGTAACTGCATGTATTAATGAATGAACCAGACCGACAGACAGACAGTTCAAACTCTATTATTTCAATTTGTTCAACCTGTATAACAAATTCAAGACTTTTCGAAGTCTTACAACAACAAGTCCACAAACAATCGCAATAGTGGAACTGAGGCTTTCGTTTGATATGAGTACTTGTGTTCGTCTGTTTTTTCGATCTTTTGACGATTTGACTGCGCGTAATTCAAATAAGCGAGTTTTCGAACGTAACCCAGATGCCGAAAATTGTTCCAAGAAATTCCACCACTTTGTGACAAAATTCAGTGCGGAGTGTGAATGTTTAATGACACGGGGCACTGAGTACACTGTGTATAGGGAATAATGCAAAACCGAATAAAGAAGTCGCAGCCTATTGTTATTATGTTTCATTCTAAATTATTCACAGGATGCACTGTGTGTCTTCATACCGGGCATCATGCCGTGTGTCGTATGACAGCCAATCAAGCGTGCACTTTATCAGCTAACAGCTGCAGCAGCAACTTTACAGCATGCGCCATTATACGTGCAATTTTCCCGCATATGTACGTGATTGTATGCTTCTGCGGTTGCGCGCGACGTTCGGTACGCTGTTAATTGTCGCAATTTTGACGGCTGTCGGCCATTAACACGAATTCACGACCATTTATTGACGGCATTTAACGGTGCCTGTTCGATGCAGGTGCTGTATAGCGCTGCATGTGAACTTTGCAGCTCTCCCGGCGGACGCTGCGCTCGTGCAAGTTGTTGTAATCCGCGCTGGACCGCAGCTGCGCGACTAGCATTTATACGACAGTCTTGAGTAAATCGACCGGATATTTTCCAATACCACTGTCGGGTTTTAATGGCGTCACAGGACCCGTTATTTGGGATTATTTGAATTAATGACTCGAGGCGAAGATACCGCATGAAACGTTTCCGACGAACCCGACCATTTTGTATGTAATGTAGGCTTACGCGCGCTGCACTGAATCCCGTGGCGCACAACGGCTGCAATAACGAGTGTGTTGAAAAAGAGATTGATAAATCTGGACCAGAAACTGAATACTAAACCAGTTTTTTGGCACATTTGAAAATAATGTTGCATTGTTTTGTCGACATTTTTTCGCTTTTTAGCTTTTTCTGTATCGTTTAGCAGCAAAAGTTGTGACAGATTTAAAGACGGACTGACGCAATATGTACGTGATTGTAGGTAAAATGACACAGCTCTCCGAGATGCATAAGTCTAATGTTACAGTCATTATACTGCGAGTAGTCGACATTGGAGTCGGAAAAACGGAAAGCAGCTATGACGGGACAACGAAGTTACTGTATAGATAGCCACATGCCTGCGCTTGAGCGCTCGGGTGACGCGGAAATAAAATACCTTGACGTTTACGTCATTCTGTATCATCTGCTGCGCAATGGCGCAAAATAATAACGTGTTGTGGTAGCTACGCCGTTTCTGCTAGCGACTATAGTGCCATAACGTTTCGCTATAATTTGTTCATTCTTTTTTTGTCATTTTTTTTTGTTACGTGACAAGCACAAGACTGCATAAAATCGCACGTACTACATGCATACGTACGGACAGACATCTGGGAAGTTTATTGAAGAGTGCGAACGGAACCAAACTGAACTGAACATGATAAAAAAATAACATACGACGTACGTATTTAGAAAAAAAAAGTTAAAAGAAACGAAAGCAACTTCTGATAAAAGGGTTGCCAAACTGCAGGCTTCATTTCACCGACTGACTGGAGTGCAGTGAAGAGAAAGTGCATTCTATCCTTGCTGCTTTATACCGTTTACAATTAGGCATCTGCAGTGACTGTTCTTGCCAGTCAAAGTCGCCGTGCTGAATAGTCGGTGATTGCTCACTAGTCCGAAGGGGCTCTACAGAATTCGGTCAGGTTCCTTACCGTCACATCCGGGGCCGCCATATCCGATGATACAAGGGTACCAAAGTCACGATCCGACAAAGCCAAAATGCAATTTACCCCTATTCATTATTCTATCACTAACCACAACTCTATCGCTAACCCTCTCACAGTTTGGGTGCTCCTTTGAACTAGTGAGCTGTTGCCGAATAATCTGCCAGTTTCCGCAGAACAGCGACAGCGGAATAGCGAATATACGATGATAATGCTGATATCGGTGTTGCTGCTGCAGCACTGGACTTGACTTGCATGTCCATACAGTAGTCCACACAGCCCCACCGGGACAAAGCCCCCCCGTCCCTTCGTCGTCTCATATTAGACCCTCCAGGGCCATCACTGCAGCGGAACACCAGCGACGACGACAAAACGCGTGTGGTCTCCGGGCGAAACTCCATTTCCCGGCGATGACACAACCTTCCACCGCGCTCGCAACACCACTGCAACCTGGCGTTGACATATTGGGGACTGGGGACTCACTGAGTGATGCACATTCGTAGCGTTTCTAGAGAAATGAGTCGTAAAGATGTCCGGTATAGGGCTGCTTCCTTGAGTCAGACTTGTGATCTGCAAAATGCTTTACAATCTTGGAAGTGGCAGCTGATTGGCATGAGCTAATGATACCGCAGCGCACTATGCGGCCATCCATTGTCCGCATCAGCGAACAGTTAAAACCGCGATTTGCAGCTAGCTGACATACCAGCGTCCCAATCAGCCACACGGTTTTTGCCCATAGCCCGTCAGCTACTATTCACTTAATGTTCCGCGGAGGGTAGGAGGCTGAGGTGATCTGCACACATGTACAGTTGCAGATGTTGAGAATGTTTTGGGTCCGGCTGATACAATGGGATCACGTGCGACCCGCAGGTGGACCTGTTGTAGGTTGTAGCTGATATAACTGTGACTAAAGCTTGACTAAGGCTGATCCCCAGCCTCCCAGGCACTCTGTCATGCAGAACGCCATAGGTGGGTATTCCCCCGCATCAGCACATGACGAGGGCCTGGCGTCGGATTGCAGCTACTATATAAGAGCGCGCAGAGTGCAGACTCCTCCTTGTCCTATACGTCAGCTGCATGAGAGATATGATGTTCACTGCAACTCTACGGATGCCGGAAAACTCATCTGCCGCGCCGAGTCCGCTGTTCCGCGAAAAAAAGCGGTGTATGATCCACGCCCACCTCTGCAAGAAAGAGCCCCTTACCTCCCAAGCCGCACGTTGGTGTGGAATATCCGGTATACCATCTTACCTCAAAATATCGAGTTAGATCTAGTTCACTTGAGACGCTTTCGACCCTGGGCAACTAGAGGCAGATGACCGCATACATGTGACGAAATATTTGTTTGTCTCAAGTAGCATTAGGACCTAACTACAGTGAGACTGCAGAGTCATCGTAGCTGAACGATCTGTCAGTCACCTTTATTGTTTAAACTGTGTGCACTAAATTTGCTCAACTGATTCTGAGAAAAATAATTAAAATTGTTGCCACCAGATGCCATATTTTAAGACTAAAGTGCACCAAATTCGATTTCGGCCGCCCAGCCCTGTTGGTGGAGCACACAGCGCTCCCCCACACCCCTACGGACGCCTTAAGTTGCATACGTCGTTTCTGAATCAACTGGGAAATTCAGGATTTTTATAATCAATCCACGTCACAAGTTTTAGCTCACACGCAATCGGTCTGTTATTTGCGGATCTTCACAAACTACCTTACCCGGATCGAAGTCTTGTAGTCCGCCGACCTCCCAATGTCTATCCATACTACCGTATTGATCCGCCGCGGCTTACGTTCCGTGCTGACAGTGTGCGGCGCTGCCATGGCTGTTAGCTGCGGGACAGGCGAGCCTTTAGAAGCACAGACAGACACACGGACGGACCGAAGAACGACCGTAAAAGAATTTATCAATAGTCGCCGGTGTTCGTCGCCGCGCGTTCCTCTTGCTGCCGGAATGCCGAGCAGAGAAGCCAGCGTCGTTCAGTTAATGGAAAAATTTTCTTTCACCCATTGCAGTAGTTACAAAGCTCGTTCTTATCGGCTTTTCCTGAAAAAGGAAAAGTAAAATACCTTTTACTTCTTAAGTTCTTACGGGGTTGAATATCCAGAGCACGCCTAGTCATATCACGCAATGAAAGATCCATGGGCGACACTTTATTGTCAGTTATGAACACAGAATAATAATGGACGTGTGACAACATTTTCTGTTATAACATAGCCGTTTTTGTCACGAGCTAAATATATAGCTATCGATTGCAGTATGTTGCCAACATAAAAGAAAGTATCAACAAAAGCTAAGCCTACTTGGAGAAAGCATAAATCTGAGGTGACGTCATAAAATCACAGACATTGAAAAACTAAGGTGGCGCTTATTGCGCGCGAATTTGTTTTATTTATGTGTCAGTTTTTGTTGCACACGTGAAAAATGTAAGCTTTTAATTCGTCACAGGGCTACTGAGCATCACTCGCCAAATGGATCACACAGCGACATGGGTGAATGAGCTTCATCTTATAATCCCAACTAGACAAGCCGGTGCTCGAATTATTTACCCCGAAGGGATAGAAGGTTGAGTTTGCAGTAGTGGTTGGTTATATACGAGATGTAAACGCCACGCCGCCTATGATTTTTGCCGCTATGCGTTCCGTCAAAAGTTGATCAAATTTTCTGCGAACGTATACAACGGCGACGTTTAACGTCTAACCGCGCTCAGCCGGCGGCTGAACGTGGAAAATCATCAGCAGTGAAGGATGAAACTGAGAGTGACGTCACGAGGATGACGTCATTATGATCTGTCCCTGAATTCACGCAGCACAGCAGCGTTCAAGTGATAGGCTATCTACATGTGCGACAAAACCTCGCGTGCGATAAGAACATGGCGTGCTGTACGTACAGTGCAGCTGTCAATCAACTCGGGTTTGGCAGCGACGCTACTAGTGGCCTTCATGCGATGGCGCTGCCAAATCTGAGTTGATGGACAGCTGCGCTGTACGTAGCCTTGCCTGTTTTGTTGCGTGCGAGGTTTTGTCGCACGTGTAAGCACCCTGTTATAAGGGGCACCTGCCAATATTCAGCGCTGCCGGGCCATTGCACATCGTTCTCAATTACTTCCTGGACATTCACTGACTAGCAGACTGGGGTCACTCTACCCGACACGAGTCTCTGAGCGCCATTCTTAGACACTCACTGCGCATAAATCAGCCTAATCCCGATTGTCCGTATAGCAAGGACGGATGTAGGGGGAGGACAAAGGAGCCATGCCAGCACGATGCCAAAACCCGTCTTTTGCTTTGCCTTGCCAATGCAGTGCATTATAAATTTATGCAATAAAACTAACGAAATTTATATCCTCTACATGCATTTTCATGGTTTTTTTCATGCCCACAAATATCCGCCTCGCACCGACCCTTCCCCAAAAGTTCATCTTTGCTCTTGATTTTTAGTCTCGAATTTGGGCTCTTAAGGACCTAGTTCGCCTCCCCCTTTGACTCCAATTTGTGGCTACGCCTCCGCTTATATAAAAGTAGGCGATAATCGAGAATAAATAGCGCTCTTTATCGCATGCAAGTTAATCTCCGTGGCAGTTTCTACATTTCATGTGTATTTTGTAATGTTTTTGGTTATACAATTTAGTACTAAAGAGCCCACGAAAATACACAATTTCGACATTAAAATATGAAAAATTTTGGCAGATCCCTCTTCGCACCCCTCTCGACGCCTTCGGCGTCTCGACTCGGTTCGAGCCTTCGACGCTCATCCTGACACCCCCCCCCCTCAAATGCAACTCCAGGATCCGCCTATGCCGTGCGTAGCTTTTACTTCCTCGAACATGTCGGGTAAATCACGCTCTGTACGACCAGCAGTTTCTATGTCGCCGAAACGCCACCTGAGAGCAGGTCTATATTTCTGTTACGAGAATTAACGCCCTGCCGTCGCAGTGAATGGATCGCGCGATGCATTTATTTGCGTCGTTTTCAGTCGTGCTTCTGTGTGACGTCACGCATTACGCTGGCGATAAATACTTCAGACAGAACATCGTGATGCGCCGTCGTTTTATTCGTAAAACTGTAGAATGATGCACTACAAAATTTAATGTGTATTATTGCATTTTATCATGTTCCACTGCTGTGAATGTCATGTTCCCAGAGAAAGACTAATAGCCGATGACACCAGCTATAACTTAGTTTAATAACTGCGTAGGCTACTTAGCGACCGCAGATAATTATAGACGCTCGCTTGCTTGACAGAAAACACGCACAAAAAGTCGAATTGAAATTTCCTGTAACTGAAGTAGGCCCTTGCGTCAGCTAACATAGATAAGACGCATAAATAGTCTTTATTGTCGTTGCCCGAGCTTCTGGTTCATGGCTATCTCTATGGCTCACTCGAGGCCTGCTCCGGAAGTATCGTAAAAGTTGTAAGTATCGTACAGGTGTTCTGATAGTCTTCGTGGTCAGGGATGCAATTTGTCATCACTGCCGGTCTGAATGTAGCCGTACAAGTGTCAGTAGCTGACCTTGCTACTGAGTGCTACTTGAGCTAATTATAAATAAAGATGGGCTTTTCGTATTAGTCTATCTGGAAAAAATACTTAATGAAATTTTTAGAAATTTTTCAAAGACTGTTTTTGATAGTTATAATCAAAATTTCACTATATTGAATTATTTTTTTAAATGTGCTTAGAACCTTGATTATTGAATGTGGCAAGATAGGCCTAAACCAGTTTTTACCTAACTAAACTATCATCCAACTTTCATTAAAATTGTGAATGATTAGTGAAATTTATATTTCTAGTTAAATAACTGCAACTAAAGGCAACATCGTAGTTAAATTTCAGTCATTGCACTAAACTGAACCGTGCCAAAATTAGGCCTATCAAAGTGGCCTTTGGTGACTTGCTGTGTCTTACTTGTACTTGTACATGTGGTGTAATGGCCGGCAAGGCGAAGCTTCAAACGCTCATATCCTTGGGCCAGAATGCGTCCAGCCGGTTCTTGAAGGAGTTGACGGAAGGAGCAGCTATGACTGACTGACGAAGCCAGTTCCAGTTTCGGACAACTCGCTGGCTGAAGAACATCTGACGCACCCTTGATTCACTTCGCAAGACATACAAACGCTGGCTGCGCCCTCTGGTGTTGTAAGGATTTGTAGCCATGGAAAAAAAACTGTTTGTAATCAATGTTCTCCCAGCTGCCCAGCAACTTGAAGACCTCAATCATATCTCCTCTCAGTCTCGGTCTCCTTTCTTTTAATGCTGTTAATTTCAATTTCTGCAGCCGCTCTTCATAGCTTAGTTTTCTAAGCCGAGATACCAGTCTAGCTGCGGTTTTCTGGACTCTTTCCAGTCCTTACTGAGATGTTGAGATCATGACTGAATACAGAACTGAAGACGCGGTCTGATATAGGTCTTGTAGATGCGTATTTTACATCAAGCTTCTTGAAATGTCTTTTAACCATGGCTATGATCTTTCTCGCAGTTGCAGCAGATTTATTACACTGACTGCTCGATTTCAGCTCTGATCGGATGACTACTCCTAAGTCGGTCTCCTCCTGAACTGTTTTCAGTGCTATCTTCTGTGTGCCGTCGTCATGTTATAGGCCTACTCTGTTTGCAAGGAATGTCCGATGTGCACGCGTTTGCACTTGTTTACGTTGAACCTAAGCTGCCATTTGTCTGACCAAGAGCATACTGAATCTAGACCCTGTCGGAGAATAGTGTTGTCGGCTCACTCTGCTGTACTGTCTTTATTGTCTGAGATGGATATGGAACGCGTCTTTTCTGTTTATGTAGCTTATGCAGTAGTATTGCGTTATAACATGCGAACACTAAATATGTCGTGACAGTGCAATATCTCTGTGTCAACAGTGTATAAAATATCCGCAACTAGAAGTGACTAAAGTAACACTGCGGCGAGCGAGGAAGATGCTGCGGGTTGATGAAGTGATGAAGTGTGAAGTCTGATAATTACTGCCAGGAAGCTTTCAGTGTCGACTGACTTACCGCCACCGCTCACTCCCTCCCCCAGCTACTGCTACTGCTGCTGCTGCTGCTGATGATGATGATGATGATGATGCGCATGAACTGTGCAAAGATGTCTAGCATCCTTTGCTGTCAGCTGCTCACACGCAAACCCATCGTTACGTTACTGTATATCAAGGCCTGGCTTTGGGTCCGTTGTAGCCAATGGTTACTATAGGCCCAGCCAAAAATACACTTTATTCCGGACCCTGACACTAACCCATGCTGTCACTAAAGTAACGCCATTCCCAAGTCGCCTCACGTTGGCCTACAACTGGTCCGGAAAATGTAGTCTCCTCGTTCTTTTGTCCGAATTTGACAGAGAGCCTTTTTAGCGGTAGCGGACTACGCTATTCGAGCTACATTTACATTGATACGAGTCTAAGAAAGCCGAAAACATGCACATTTACTGCTGGGACTACATGTAGCTGAAACAAGAAATCTGAGCTAATGCTCATGAGTCGCGCGAGAGTCTATAGCAGTTCCTGTTCGCAAGTTGTCTTAGTCTATCTTCATCCATTTTCTCGCAATTCACTCTTTTGCAGCCGAAAATCACATAAAATCACTAAAAACCTCCATTTTGGGGGTTCAAGGTCATTCAAGGTCATCGATGTTGACAACTTTAAAAAGCTCGTTAGCCTACTAGTGCTAGTTGTGATAAGCAGCACGTCTGTGCCTATCTGCAACCATTTTCACGCCAGACAAGCCAATATCGGTAAAATATCGTCTTTTAAGGGGTGTCGCTCTTTCTCCCCTCGTTCAAAGGGAACCCCCTCACTCAGCGGCATGAAATTTTGTCAAGTAAGTAAGTAAGTAAGTAAATGATTTATAAAACGCCGAAGTCTCGGAAAGAATCAGGGCGCATAGGATGATGGACGCTAGGTGGCAGAAAAGGCTGACTGAAAGTAGTAGGTTTTTAAGTGACGTCTGAAGGTAGCCAAGGTTTGACACTGACGAATTTGAGGAGTTAAGGAGTTCCAAATTTTCGGTGCAGAGACACGAAAAGAACGAGAACCAAAGGATAAGTTATGCCGTGGAATTGCAAGTAACTGACTGGTAGAAGAAATACTAGAGACGAAGTCACGTGGCCTCCAATCGGTACCAGAACGTGACACCAGGACAGACAAACAGACAGACGGACAAAATTACCGTAGCTAATACGCGCTATAGCTAGCTAGCTTTCGCGCGTAAAAAGTTGTTTAAAAACAGAAACTCGTGCATGGAGAGGGGGCGGCCGCCGTCGCAAAGGGTCGTCATTAGTAGATGTGCATTTAGTTAGAGTTACGGTACGGTTAGGCTTACGGTTAGGAAGGCGGCCCTTCACGATGGCGGACGACAACCCGTATAAAGGTTTCGTCATCATTCGTCCGTCGTTATCTGTGAGAAAGAGGAGTGAAAGTCGACAAGCGAATAAGTTTATGACCAGCAGTAGGTATCTAGAAGTTAGCTAGCGAATTAGTGACGAGGACATCAGCCAGGTATGTAATGGCTGCTGCTGCTTCGTGGCCACTGCAAGCAATTACGCCTTGCAATGCTCGCCAGTCCATCAGTGCTGCATCGGCTGTATATACGAAACATTCCTGAAACTGCAGACTTTGCTCGTTCCACAATTTCGTGATTTTTATAGCCTCTCTCTCTCGGCGTACACAGACATAACATGAGGTCAAAGATTAGAGAATACTTCGCATGCCATCTGGCGTCGAGCGCAGTAACTAATCACCAGTGTGTGTGTAACCTACGTAATAATCGCATCACCGACCCTTAACATATCATAGGACAAAGTTGGGGTCACTTCGGCTAATCTTATCATCATTACTGACAGCGGGACAGAGGTCTAATGCATGCGGAACAGCGTGCATCAAAAGCTGCAGCTAGCTGCGAAAAACAAACAATTTCCTGGCGTGACGGTTATTGCTATACCGCGCACGTCTTACTGGTTTATGACGCGCATGACGTCACATTAGCTTCAGTGGCGGATTCACGGATGGGGGAGAGGTGACCACCCACCCAGTTATCTAAACACTTGACGAAATTGGAAGCAGTGTTGGCCATCAGATAATGAAGCTTGTTGAGCTTCCGGGGCCGTTCTCAGACCCATAAGCCCTTTTCATGAAAATCCTAGATTCGCCGCTGAGCAACACAGTATATAGGCTGACAACTTTTGTGTATTTCCTGAGACCTTCCGATCCATTCCGATCTTTTGATCCATTTGTTCGCGTTCTTGCCAGCGTTTACCGGGACGTAGAATGTGCTGCATCGAATGATGGAATCGTGAAAAAAATTCGCCAGAGAGTGTCTCGTAAATTGCTGCTGTTATCTTTGAAGTAAAAGCTAGCCGCGCGCCAGCTCTGCGAGTGTGTGATAAGGCGCTGGGCGGTCGGTCGAAGTCTGTTAGTAGGCCTACAGCGTCTTGAAATCATCGCGGTCTGGCGTAATGAGTACCAGCGACATCAGCTGACAGACTAACTGCCTATTTGAATCCGCGCACCTGTAGTGCAGTGAGCTCTCCTACCCACCTATACTCGCTCTGTAGTCTGTAAGACCACAGCAGTAGAGTATACTGTGTTATGTATACTGTGGTTAGACGCCGGTTGCCGAATCTGCTGCTAAGAGCCAGTTTAACAGCAGTTTGGCGATAGGCCTACGTGTCGTCGCCCTGTCGAAGGGGGTAATCGTAACGCCATCATAAAATGGTCTGTAACCAACCACAGAGGAATGCAAATAACTATTGGCGGTTTTGAGCTCCCAAATTTTCGTTTCCCGTGAGGAGCTAGGTCTAACAATGGTTAGGCCTAGTCTACGGTTGGTCAGTGTCTGAACCACCCAGCTCTTGGCTTAGTGGTGTAACAGTTAGGACGTTTGACTTACGATCGTGAGGTTTTTGGTTCGACTCCCGGTCGGTTGATTTTCAAGTGGTTAGTAGACATACTTGGATGGGTGACTTTCCGCAGACAGGTAAACCATCTCGGTATTATAACAAACACCAAGATCAACTCATTTTTTTATTTCTCCGGTTTTAGATTAATTGAGTGTCGGCCTGTCCGGCCTGGGTTATGGCGGGGCGCGTTCGCCCGTGTGGGGTGACAAGTATCGCTGTGTGATTGTATACGTGGCAGCTGACGCTCCGTAGCTTTGGGATGTTTTTCTGTGAAGAGCCATGCCATTTAACATTATGGTACAGGTGAAGAGACGGCAACTGATGTCGTCACAAACCCGCGCATCGTCGATCATTCTGAGGAACGACCAGTACCGTTTCAGAGCTACGGAGCGTCACCTGCCATATGGTGTTGTGATTGTGATATGCTGCAGGTGACGAGACGACAAACCCACGTATCGTCGAGCACCCTGAAGACCAGTACGTTGCTAAGAACGAGCCTGCGACACTGAACTGCAAGGCGGAGGGTAACCCAACCCCGGTCATCACGTGGTACCGCAATGGACAGCCGGTGGTGACGGCCAACGAGAACCCCTCTTCACATCGCATGCTGCTGCCCAGCGGCCAGTTGTTCTTCCTACGAATCATTCACAACAAGAACAGCAGAACGGATGTCGGTGTCTACCATTGCAACGCAACCAATCCGCAGACGGGAGTCAGCGTCATCAGCAACAACGCCACGCTACAGATCGCCGGTTAGTATATCTTCATCTTCCAAATGCAGTTAAGTTTTTTTTAGAAATATCGCACTGTAGTTTACTTATTGTTTACCGTTTTTTCCTTGTGATGTCGTCGTCGGCATGGCTTTACCTCAAGCAGCAAGTCGCAAAAGAGAAGACGAAAAAACCGAAACACGCGAAACGCACACACACACGTACATTCGATGCATGTGATTATACTGTTGTTCTTAACAAATCCGGTTTATACAGGGACATGAAAGAAACGAAAAAGGCCTAAGGTAACCAAGTCAGAACAGTGTTTCCGGTGCAAAATTTGCACTAGCTTCTATTGTTCTGCATGACAGTCTAAAAACAGCGAAAAACGCACTGCACGTTTTAAAACATGGAGTTCAGCTATGTCTATAATATAGTGTTCAATGTATCAATATTCTTTCAACAAGTTACGCGTTGCATATGATGATGCGTTTCGACAACTGTTACAGGAGCCACGATGGTGTAGTGCTTCTAAACTTTATGTTTTTAACAGTGTTTCATCATTACCGGAAAATATGCGTAAATTGACTTTCTCACTATGGCGATCGTTGCAGATTATTGACAATTCGCTTGTCAATGCTATTTTATCTTCGGACTTGTTTTTTTTAAATCTCCAGTTTTTAAATGTTGGCGATGTAGTTTGTTTTAGTCTTTTTTTAGTATTTGTGTTTGTGTGTTGTGTGCATGGGCCTCGAGCCTGCTATTGAAGACAAATAAATAAATAAATAGTAAAACGTTTAAAATTACAGCTGTTTACGTGATTCTCGGACTCAGATCAGTTTACCTGACTGATATTAACGCGGCCTTGCAGTTTTATTGTGACCTAGCGTGACTTTACACGTAATTGCAACGTACAGCAACATTCATTTAGCATTGTAAGTAAGCAAGTAAGTAAATAAATTTATATAGCGCACATAATGTCGGCGAGAAACTCGCGGAATCTGAGACGCTGTTATTAATATGTTTTTAACTTTTATGTCTTATACCTTAAAAGAACCTGAGCGTTAAAAAGAAAGGTTAAAACTAAAGTCCAGATTATTGAAATTAGTATCATTATTACGACTATTACGATCATTAATAACGTTGATTGCAGTGTTGGGCTCGGAGTTCGCCGAGCAGCCTCGCAACACGGACGTGGTGTCAGGCGAGGAGGTGTTGCTATCCTGCGTCCCACCACGCGGTGAGCCGCCGCCGCGTATACGCTGGACCAAGGACTCAACTCCGCTCAAGCCAGACTCGGACCGCGTCAACGTTCTGTCGTCCGGCAGTCTGAGGATACGAGATGCCAGTGCACAGGACTCCGGCAGTTATGTGTGTATTGCGTTCAACATCGGCGGAGAACGAGACAGCAACGCCGCCAGGGTCCGAGTCAGAGGTAGGTATTAGGCCTAGGCATGTGGTGTCGAGAGTGGAATGGCAATTGGGAAAACATTTTATCTGTTGCCGATGACAGGGTCACTATTGACAGCCTGTATAAGAACTTTCCAACGCCCTATCCAACCGTACCGTCCCAACCTCGTACGACGTACCATTGAGCCACAGTAGGCCTACAGACGTTCCAAAACAAAAAAATGAGCTAGTGCTTACAAGACGCGCGAAAACCTATAGCAGTTTCGGTTAAGTAGTTTAGCTAAAAATTGGGTGTTCACGCTAAGTTAATATACAAATACCAAATTCTCTATCTGGATCGCATAACGATAGTTCCGTGGCGTCACCTTGTGAATGATATAAACTTGTGTCGCAGCCCGAAATCGCCCAAAAAATCCATAAAACCCCCTATTTTGGTGTTCAAGGTCATCCAAGGTCATTGAATTCGGCGCCAATCGAGAGCCAGTGTACGACTTCTTATTAGTGATTAATAGTAACCTAGGCCCTATCTCGCACAGTACAGCTGCTAATTCCAATCCTAATGATAAAATAATTCTGCATAATGATCCGGAATCTATAAAAAATCTGGATCGCTATCAAAAACTAAATATATATTTTTTTGTTGGCTATGAGCGTAGAAAGTGAAATTATAGATGGAGCAGAAAGCAATGAATAGAATGCGTTGGGACAGGAGTGGATATAAGCTAACAGAAATGCATTGAACTGTTGTGTTGTGATTTGATGCATATATACTGTAGAGCGTCCGCAGATCATCGAGGGACCGAAGGACATCCTGGTCCAAGAGAACGCAGACGTCAAGTTTCAATGTCAGGCCACTGGAGACCCGCAACCCACCATCATCTGGAAGAAGATTGACGGACAGATGCCACAAGGAAGGCCAGTCAAACATCATACATAATTCACTGCCCCCAAAATATTTGGGTTGCAAATTGCGGCCAAACCGCGGCATATAGCGACATGTACTATTGACAGCCTGTATCGGAACTTGCCATCGCTTTATCTACCAGTGCCGTAGCCAACCCCCTATACGCTGTACCGTTTAGCCAGAGTATATACTTTTTTCAGACTACAGACGAACGACACATCGTACCAAGCATGGCCATTATTACCGTCGGCGGAAAACGGATTTGCATAACGCAGTTAGTCTCGAATTGTAAGTAACGATCCATAGACGAGTATGCAGCAGTAAAAACGTGAGTCTTAAACTTTTTTCTCGCGATATTTCACTGTCTTTTAGTTCTTCAGTATTCGCTTCGCCGCGGAATATTATTTCTCACTCCGTGCCTGTGTATACAGGGTTCACATTGAAGCTGATCGAAGTTTAAGGATTGAGCGCGTCCGCCTGTCGGATGCAGGCGTCTACATGTGTCACGCTGAGAATGCAGTTACGTTCGTCGAGGCTTCCGCTAAACTCACCGTTCACTGTATGTCATCTTTACATTACGTTATGTTACCTAATTCTCAACCCGCTCGTTCAACGGCGTCGTTGGTTAAAAAATAGGCAAAACAGGAAGTTGCACCTTTTTGATAGACGGCTGCAAATTTCATTGGTACTCGAAAATTTTATTTTGCAAAGGAATTTTCTAAAAGTGCTGTTTTTAGCCTCGAATTTTGCATTTTTGGACGAAAATTTTTGGACGAAATAAAGGTTGTTATTAATGTGCTTACGATGATGCGGTTTGTGCGTGCAGCGCAGCCGTCGTTTTTAATGACTCCGCAAGATCAAGTTGTCAGCGTAGGTAGACGAGTCATCATGCGTTGTCAAGTCACTGGTAATCCTGTTCCTGCCGTCTTCTGGAACAAACAATCCAGCCAGGTCGCTCTGATCAACCGATTATTTACTTCTTGCTGCTATAGCGTACATGAAATTTGTTTTTAGTTATTTATTTATTATGCCACAAATATACCAAGGCAGAGTAATAAAACGGACAGTAACGTACGGTGTGAATGACCGACACACAGGGCAGAGAGCCAGATATTCGGAACCAGTATTGAAATACGTGATCTTAATACTCGTAGGCCTACTTAAAGCATCTAGGTATGTAACCAGCATCAAGGTAACTCAGCCTTTCATTCCTCCGCGGTAGATAAATCGAGTAACGGCTTGTTTGGGTGGGGTTAAGGCAGACCGCGTTCACCTGTGTCGGGTGGCAGGTAACACCGTGTGATCCCATATGGCAGGTGACGCTCCGTAGCTCTGTGATGAGTTTTCATTGAAGGCTGTACAATGTACATAACCTTCAACATTTAAACTTTAAAAGCAGACTCACCTCAATGCAACGTATATGAAAAAAAGATCAGCCAATACGACACATTGCAGGCGCCGAGTGTTGACATGCTATGCGGTCGTCCGTCCAGTTGCCAAGCGCCTCAGGCATTGACAGTAAATTGGGTCACTGCACAAACCGTGATTGCTTGATGTACGCCGTTTACGGTTTATGAAGAAGATACATTCTGTTACTCCAGTTGACTCAAAAAGAAGCTGTTTGCTAGCACCAATAAAAAGGCGTACGTTCATGGCAAAGAAGAGCTACGGAACGTCACCTGCCATGTGGAATCACACAGTGTTACCTGCCACCCGACCCAAGTGAACGGGCCCCGCCTTAATTCCAGCCAGACAGGTTAGTTCTCAATCTGCTTACCCCGGAGGGATGGGAGGCTGAGTTGCCGTTGGTGTTGGTTATATACCGAGACGGCAGCGCCAATAGCTATAAAAACGCACGAACATAAATTTTTCCGGGCAGGCCTACGCGAACTGAACGAGTAGCCTAGATCAGCGTTTGGCGGTAAATTATTTCGTCGCTCATAATCTCAGCATCAGCAGAAAGCGAGTGTTCAATATTTCACAGCAAGCCGCTTCCTGACACGCTTGCAGTTATTATGGCTAGAACCTCCTGCCAGACAGCGGTCACGCCCACACCTGTGAGAGAGCTAGCTAGCGTCATTGTACAGATACATGACAGGTACTGAGAGATTACTTGTAGGCGTCGCCAGGTGAACTGTACTGGCCGACGCAGTGGCTGACCCGTTGCATTACGGGATGGCATGTTTCCCTCTCTGTAGTTTTTTTTGCCGCGCACGTAAATTAATGAGCTCTGTGAGTGCCTCGGAGAGCATTCTGTCATAATGTACTGTTTTACAGTTACCGACGAGACGGCGCTGTATGTTTTTTTTCTGCATTACATGCATGATAACTACGCTCGTAGAATCTCTGAAGCTACGGCGCTTTGGCACTCTACAAATGTTTCATTATTTTTATTAGAGCGCAATAATTTCTTTTTGTCTTGAGAAAAAAAACGCAGCAGTACGAGACAGGCAGACATTTTCACGGATAGCTTAAGCAGCGCTGGCGATCAACTAAATGTGACATGCTGCATGTATTTGTTGTTGTTGAGTGTTTATTTCGCCTAAAATATTTCACAGTATGTGAACGTGCGTTATACCCCGTTTACACGATGAAGCACACGTGCACGTGTATTTCGAATACGTTGGCTTCATGTTTGCTTCATCGTGTAAACGGGGTATTAGCGTCTGTTAAGCCTGCGCGTTCAGGATGACATTATGTAATGACAACATTTACCAAATTCGCCGGGGAACATTACAACTAGGTACCCAGTAGACTTTATTTCTAGGTAATAACGCTTGTTGCCCTACCCCAAAGCTAAGGTTCTCATCCCACGCAGGTTGGATCTGTTGCCTTTTTACACAAATCCTGCTGGTTGCCAGGTAGCCACCAATAATGCTGGATTTTTTCCCGCATTTTTTTAGTTTCCAGTATTGTCCGACCACTGCTGAAGTAGAGCGGTTGCAGCAGCGGCACATGGGATGATGATCAGAGAGCAAGCAGATAGTGGAGATGCTGTCGGCAAATAGATCACTCGGCGGGACGTCGCTGGGCGTTATGATGATGATCATGGTGTGATGTTCATATTTCTAGCGTGTCTGACATGGCCATTAATATCACACGTCTTCCCTGGGCGGCCATGTCGTGTCAGGGAAAGTGTTTTGGGGTCGTTTCACGGTGTTGGATTAATAACGGCGTGTGCATTGCGCAGCGTGTCGTTATCAACGGCATTCTCTTGTCGAATAATTTTACTGCTTTGCTGCTTGCGGGTGAATTACGTACGAAGGCTTTTTATAGCCAGACACAGTAGGCCTATTTAAACTATTGAATTAGGCCCTAAGTGATTTTCTGTCCGGCAGAGTTATAGCCTATTACTCATACCGTGGTTATTTTTGTGTCGAAGACAGGTCTGGAAACAACAAACACGCGAAGAAATGACCATTTATAACTCGGTTACGATTTCAGATCAAGGTCTGCTGCCGGTGACGCAAAGCCTTTTACTTCTTCGGGGTTGGTAAATCGAGTACTGACATGTCTGGCCGGGTTTATAGCGGTATGCGTTCACCTCTGACTGGTGGCAGCTAACAATGTGTGATCCCATATGGCAGCTGACGCTTCGTAGCCGTGTAATGGGTTTCCTATTAAAGCTATACTCCACCATTACTTTTACCTTTTTAATCTGACTTTCTTTCCGCGCATCACTATAATTCACTTGATCGCTTGCTACTAGCTTTTACGCGCGAAACTAGATAGCGCGTATTAGCTATGATAATTCCGTCTTGGTGTCCGTCTGTCACAACCCGGTATCGTTTGGAGACCGGGCGAGATAGAGACCTCCAGTTTTCATCGTATGATAGCCAAGAGCCTCTAGTATTTTGTGACCAAATTTCATGCCGCTGGGTCAAGGGAACCTTCTCGAACGAAGGGAAGAAAGAGGGGCATCCCCTGTAAAAGACGTTATTTTAGCGCTATTACCTCGTTTAGCGTAAAAATGGTTGCAGATAGACACAGATATGCGGCGTATCATAACAAGCATTGGCAACGAGCTTCATAGGAATGTCAACATTGGTGACCTTGAACCACCAAAATAAGGGTTTTAATGAATTTTTCGCGATTTCGGGCTCCGACACGCATTTCAAGAGTGAATTGCGCCGAAATGGCTGGAGATAGACCAAGACAGCCTGCGTATGAAATTTTTAGCATTGAATGCAGATTTTAGCAATCCAAGTCCGGACCCTTTATGTTCAAAGAAGCCTGTACAGGCGGGTGTTAAAGAGGGTACTCCTCTAAAAATGGTTATTTATCCGCTGTTGGCTTGTTTAGCGTGAAAATGGTTGCAGATAGGCACAGACATGCTGCTTAACATAGCAAGCACTGGCAACGAGCTTCTTAGGATTGTCAACATTGATGATCTCTAATGATCTTAAAACGCCAAAATAGGTGTTTTTAGTGATTTTTTTTGGCGATTTTGGCTGCCAAAGAGTGAATTGCGACGAAATGGATAGAGATAGACCAAGATTACCTGCAATCAGAAACTGCTATATGGCTCTCGCGCGTCTCATGAGCAATATCTCAGATTTTTTGTCTCTTTCCTTTGTAAAAAGTCTAATGAAATATTATTGGCAAAGCTAACAGAACTTTTATTATTTTTTCTTGTTGTGGCCTATCTTCGCCAGGGAGGTTGTGTATTTGTGTCAGGCGACATTGACTTTGTTTGCTGGTTTGTTTGACAAATTTTTCGTTTCTTTTGAATATCTAGCGCTTGTGTAAATAAACAGTCTTTGAGATCAGTCATACAGAACACATTGTGTAGTGCCGCATATTGCAAACGAATCAGAGGCGCATGATCAACAACGAGATGATTTTGATCCTGTTCGAGATTAAGGATTTTTCTGTTTTAATGTTTTTTTTATATTTCTGTGCTTCGTTTTTGATAATTCTTTTCAGTATTGCTCGTGCGATTAATCTGCGAGAGTTAAATATAGCTTAAAGATAAGAAGATTTTGTTCTGTGTGGTGTTCGTGTATGACCTCCTTGGCCTGTTGTTGACGCGTGCAGGTGCTGATGTTTCCTAACCAAGACCACGGTCGTATGACGGTGACTGAGGAAGGTTCTCTGATCATTGAGTCAGTTCAAAAGCAGGATAGTGGCGAGTACATCTGCAAGGGTCTCAGTGCGGCCGGCAGCGCATACGCCAAAGCCAGGCTTGATGTCAGAGGTCCGTAATTCAGAAACAAACAATAGTTATTTATTTGCCATACAAAAGTAATACACAACATGATAATGTTCATACTAACACGGAGTCTGTCCAATGCATCCCGATATAGTTGATAGATATATGGCCGTATAAATATAATCAGTGAGCTGTTTAGACTGGTAGAAAAAGTCAAACAGTTTAATTTCAAATTGTACAGCAGCAATGATCCTTTCATCCTTCTCTATTATTTTAACTAAACAATAAACATTGTCAGTCATGAGACAATACGATTCATCACCAACACTTTACTATAAATGGTCCATCGTCACCATGCGTATATCTTGCACCGTTATGGAGATATGGCGCCTCAAATATTGGACGCTCGGACGTGGACACGGAAAGAAAGATGAAAGAAGGGAAAAAGAAAGAGGAAGGGGAGGGAAAGGGAAGGGAAAGGGAAAGTGGAAAGGAAGGGAAAATAGAAGAAAAAAGGCT
>Ga0209671_1001140_pt1 | contig 21189 bp, 10 predicted proteins | sample WorMetHERISLAND2_2_FD_187401 | JGI IMG/M metagenome (GOLD analysis project Ga0209671, IMG submission 187401) | Marine gutless worms symbiont microbial communities from Max Planck institute for Marine Microbiology, Germany - Olavius geniculatus... | ecosystem: Host-associated > Annelida >... | reverse complement strand
GCTATGAGAGTAACGGGAAGTGGCAAACATTTTTAATGTGACCCAAAATGTCGATTTTTTTATTTGTTGTGTGCATCAAAAACACGTAGCGGGGTTCAGGGCATAAGCCAATTGTCGGAATGCCATGGGGCAAAGCCCCCTGAAGCTGAGACACTTTTAGTTTTTTGTCGTTTAATGAAAGGTGCAAATTTGCCTGTTTTTTAATATTTTGTGACACTAAAATTACAGACACTTGTGTTATCTTGCATAAATTAGCGTTCAATAAGTTTTCACACTTTGGCATGTGTAATGTGTGCATGGTTACCAGAGGTCACTTTATCGCCATCACAATTTTTGCTGGGGGCAACATGTGGCAGGCAAGGGCAAGGGCACAGGAGGGGCAGCTGTTCCCCCATTTCCTCCCCTCCCTCTCTGGCGAGAGCGCCACCCACGATCCCACGATGAAGAAAGCGGGCTTGTCAAGTCAGCTCGTCTAGCTCGTCTTCGTCCTGTGAACTGGGTACTACTGTACGTAATGCGCTAATATTAATTGAACTGATATCAGCTATGACCTTATCCTTGGGTGCTTTTAGCTATGCAATAGCACGTCACAGTAGCAATCACAATATGCAGTAACATATCACAGAAAAACAAACAGCGTTGAAGTCCACGGGACCAGTGGCGTCATTTCAGTGGCGTCATTCCGAGGGAAGGGGGTCTCACGTCTCAGTAATCTTGGGGGTCTCAGTGTACGTAACGTATTGTTTTTGCAGCAGTAACACTGTTTCAAAAGTACGATTTTCAGTGAAAAAATAAATCATAAATTTTTGGAAGGGGGGGATTCTTAGATACCCAGCCTCTCCTAAATGACGTCCGGCGCTTGATCTTTGTGTACACACAGAATCGTGAGTGTACGCGAGACGCGTATAACCGGCATTATGTCGCACGTCTTTATTGGTCTATCTCTGCTGTTCATCGATCAACTTCAGCTGATTCCGCGTCCAGTTCTTGACGGCCTGTTCTTTTTTTCAAGCCTTCACTGTCATAGCAGTGTGTAGGCCTAAACTCTGTTCTAAGCTTAGTCACCGTCATCATCCCTGTCTTAGTTTCGTACTCTTGATCTTTGTCACATGCTGTATTAAATTGTTCATTTTTCGTTGCTGATCTTCATAATATTATCCGGGTTTTTTTGGTATCGTCAACATTATAGCGTTATCGTCGTATACAGTTAAGCGTGCATTGAGTTCTTGACGGCCTGTTCCTCTACCTGGCCGTCACGGCGTTACACTGCAACCAGTTGTTTGAACGGATCATGCTGTTAGTCACCGAACAGGTAGGCATCCTCCAGCTAACCACCTTGCGTTCCTTTTGACGCACTACAGTTATGCTATAAAGGGTAAAATGTAAAGGTAAAGGACGGAATATAACTTTTTAGAAGATTGAACCTCTCACGGTGCTACTGAGCATCGCCTGCGATATGGAATCACACTGTGTTACCTGCCACCCGACACAAATGAACGCGCCCTGCTTCAACCCTACTCAGATAGGCCGGTACTCGATTTACTTACCCCGGAAGGATGAAAGGCTGAGTTGAACTAGGCGACTGGTTACGTACCGAGATGGTTTACCTGCCCACAGGCAATCACCCATATAGCAGTACTAACCCGGCCCGGCGTACAGTAACTTCGTTGATCGAATCAAACGCGTTATCGCTACGCCAGGCCACCAACCCTATGTGCACGATGCGTCGTCTGTCGCCTGTCTGTCCGTCGTCGTCTGTAACGGATGTATTGTGGCTAAACGGTGCGACATAGGGCCTAGGTTGCTATTAATTACTAATAAAAAATCGAATACGATCTTTCGAATGAGATGAAAATCATTGCCCTTGAATGAACGTGAAGGTCAGTACTGCAACAGGAACTGTATAGGCTGTAGCGCGTTTTCTCTAGCGACAGCTGGGCTTTTTTGTTCGGTTTTTATGCGGCTGTCCTAATTGGCCGCATCGCGGGTCTAGCAGATCGTTCAGTCCGTCCGTCTGTCTCTCTCATGTTCCCGTGCCGGCTTTTTAGAGAAACGCATAGAAAACTCAGTGCTGCAAAATTTGTTTGAAAAACTTAGGTTTTTAGATTTTTAAACACCTGAAACATAAATACTTTTTACAACAACCTATGTGTTCCATCAGTGAGAAAACCCGAAATTAGTGTGAGTGAAAACGTTCTTAAGGGCATCGAGTAATCAGGGAGTCGATTCTAGTTCAGAAAGTCGAAATTTGAAATCAATGGACGTCATAAACGGATGACCGCATACATGTCGGCACTGGGCATGCTTGTAATTGTGTTTTTGGAAGCATATGGGTTCAGTAAACCGCTTACTTACTTCTTTTAAGTGCTCATTGTACTGGGGTCTAAAATTTCATGCTCTTTAGCTACTGTTTGGCGATAAAAGTGGGAACAGTGAAAAAAACTGTTTTTGATCACGATATTCTGTATAATACACAACAACTCGTAAAACAATACCCTCGAGAACAAAAGTAATTTTGAGAGGTCCACAAATAATATGTCCCTAAAAACCTTCATCCTATAAAACTTTATAATTTGTGACAAATTATAAAGTTTTATAGGATGAAGGTTTTTAAAGACGAACGGAAGATAAAGGCATGTGAATTTTTTAACCCTTTATTGGTTAACTCAGCTCCAGCTTAACTCGGCCTGGCCATCCTTCAGTGGATAGGCGCAATGAGTACCAACGAAAGCTGGGAACGTAAACAGGCGCACCGCGCGATGCACTTGCCCCGTATTCGTGGTCTGGCAGTGTAAACGGGTGTCTGACTGAGGGCTCAGGAAATGGAGATCAGCGCCGCCCAATGGGCTTTATAAGGCTCGGGTAGAACTTTGCGTTTACGTTTAGGTTTTATTGGTCATGTGTGTTTATAGGCTGCCTACCCTCCGAATCACTACATCCGTACAGTTCCACAGCGTAAGATCCATCTGTTCACCGGGCTACAGCTGCTGCAGCTGGGCGTACTCTGTGGTGTGGGCTTTGCACCTCTGCCCTATCTCAAGATGTGTTTTCCCGCGCTTCATCTCGTCATGCTACCCATCAGGTCGGCAACTGAAGAAATGACTTCACATTCTAATTTCTTTCACGCTATCACCGCCTGTCTCTAGCGTTATGTGTGCAGTTGTATATCAAGCGTGACCAAACAAACCACAGTCTAGGCTAGCAGCTACCAATGACGTAGCCAAGGGGGGCATGGGGCTTAGCCCCCAATCCTCCAGACAAAACATAAGTATACGTATAAACTGCACAAAATTTGCCAATTTTGTCAATTTATTTTCGAGAAAATAATAAAATTGTTGCCACCAAATCTCATCTTTAAAGCAAAAATGCACCAATTTCGATTTGGGCTAAGGCTCCGCCCCATACCCTGCTGGGGGAGCTCACAGCGCTCCCCAGACCTCCTAGCTGGATGTTAGGGGGTCTTACTTCTAAGGAACGGGAGGGAGGAGAAAAGGGAAGGGCACGGAAAAGGAGGGAAAAGTAAAAGGGGAAGGGCAGGAAGGGAAGGGACAAAAGAAAAAAAGGAGAGGAGGGCCCCCAATTAAAATTTTTGGCTACGCCACTCCTAGCTACTCGATCGACTGTCGGCCAGTGTGGAATAAGCATATGTTAAGCCACACTCTGTAGTGTATAAGTTTGCTTAGCAGTTACTCGTACAACTCCAGACCGCGGTTTATCATAAACGAAACACATAGCCGTTTAAACTGTTCAACTTTTGGGTGGTTGACAGCCATATGGCAAAGCATGATGTTACCGTGCGCAAACTCAGAGGAAGAGAAATTATTGTGCGTTCAAACGCTGTTGAGAATATTCTTAGGACCGAAACTGTAGCTTAGTATAGAGCGCATTTAATAATGTCTATGTTATTGTTGTAATCGTTATTTCATAGTAGAAGCCTAGGCCTATAACACACTAACTGTATAAAGACTTCATGAGGGGGTCGATTATTCCGGGAAAAGTTCAAACCCGTGAACCTCAAGAAACACAACCCATTCTATCCGGACAATATTGTTTTAGCTACATCAGTAATCCCGTACTGTTGCTATTGGTGGCCGTCTAAATAGGTCGTATTGCAGGTCTTATTCGTCTGTCTGTCCGTTTCATGCAGGCTTGTAACTCAAAACGAAAAGGCGTAAAAACAAAATTGGCATGAAGATACCCCGGGGCTGGAGTAACCGGTGTGGCAATTTTTTCTAGCTCAAAAATTTAAATGTCATTCTTTCAGGCGGACAGCCGCATAATGAATATTTAACTCATGTTACTGTTGTTGCATGTCGTGTATAGACATAAGCTGGTACCGTACGTGATCGAGAGAAAGTATCTTCACTCACTGGATGGCCATTAGCGAGACCGGCAACCAGCTTTACTTACTTACTTACTCACTTACAGCTAGAAGTGTGGACATGTTATGAATGAAGCTCCGCTCTACGTAATTATGGAACCGACGAAGACGAAGACCGAGACGACGACATATCCGAGCGACAGCAATAACTAAGACACGGACAAAGCAGCAGTGCAGGACCTCCTAGTCGAATCCACTTAGTTCAAGTTAGAATAGACAAAAAATGTCAATATTGGGGGCCTTGCCTCCCTTCGCCTCCGTAAACCTTTTCCTCTTTTCCTTTCATTACTTTTTCTCCCCTCCCTGACCCCTTCTCCTTTTTTACCTCACTTATTACCCCTCCCCGTTTTTCTTTAGACGTAGGACCCTTAAAATCCAGCAAGGGGTCTAGAGGAGCTCGAAGTTGAATTTGATACATTGTAGCTTTAAAATGTTAGAGCTGGTGGCAGCGATTTTAATCATTTTCCCGAGAATCAACCGACCAAATTGGCACATTTGGTGCAGCTTAAACGTGTGCTTTTTCTTGTTTGGAGGATGGGGGACTGGGCCCCCTGTTCTCCCCCCTCTTTGGCTAGGCTACGCTATTGGAGTCCTAGTCTAGTGAGCTCGACGAGACAGAATGTTCGTAAAATTTCATGTTCAAAATTTGATCATGGGCGAGAAACAACGACGCAATAGGGCGTTAGAAATTAATCAACACTTGTCCATGTCGATGCTATTTTAACAAAGCGGTAAGCTTAAAACACAAAAATCCGTACGGTGCAGACGTTACTTCAAAGTCACACAGCGCTGAGTCCGAATCCAGTGCATTTCGTGTACGAGTCAGTACTTTAGAGTTTAACTTCCGTCCACTGCCGGACTCGAATTTTTACTACATCAAACTCTAATACCCCGTTTACACGATCGAGCAGACATCGAGCAAACATCGAGCTGGCTCGTCCAGCTAACATATAACAGCTCGTTGAGCCAGCTTGATCGTGTAAACGGGGTATAACTACGACCGAGAGAAAGACACACAATACAATAGGCCTATTATATACAGCTGCTGAAACTGACTGCGTGTGGCTATACCTGGATGACCGCATCAGATGATGCCACGGAAGGATGGTACCGTCGTTCAGTTTGCTAAACGTTCAAAACGTTTCTTTAAACGAAAATTGCAGACACAGACATAATTATAGAAGTCCCATAGACCTATACATCTCTTCGCTGATTGATAGCAAACACTTCTGACTTAGTACAAGGTTTTTGTAGCATATAATGATAACATCGAATAAACTGACGCTGTTGTGACATATTTCTGACTATCGGGTTGAAGTAAAGTGTAGATTTACGAGTGTTATAGCGCACTCAACAAATCTGTAGGCCTAAGGCGCTGAATTATCCCTGTGTGCAGAAAGACTGTTAAAATTTATAGTCAGAACGCAAGTGTGGCTGTCTAATACCCCGTTTACACGATGAAGCAAACTTGGAGCAAACTTGGAGCACACGCCGTTCACGTGTAGGCCTATATTGACTACTTTTGCTTTGTGTTTGCTTCATGGTGTAAACGGGGTATAACAGTTAAAGCTATGACGCACGTTTGGTTGCAAGGTCGATAACGGCTGCCTGTAGAGATGCAAAACTGCGAAACACTTGGTGGAAAATATTGCCTTGTATATTGTGATCGGCAAAAGGTCATTCAAGGCCATCAGCTAGGAGATTGTCTGCTTGTTGAGAATGTTGTTTTTCAGTGCCTGGGTCGACCGGTATGTGTTATAATCCGTCATATTTATGAACGCTTATTGGTGAAGAAGTTTTGAGTCTGAATACAGCGAGCTTTCGCAAGTCTCGATAGTAATTGGTGTAATCCGTCAAACGATACAGTACAATCATCTACGGACTAATGTAATTTTTAAATAAATAAATAACAACTGGAGACGAGCTGCGATGACTTCATGTCTGAAAATTTCAAAAATTCAAATCTTTAATTGACTAAAAATGCGTACAAAAATAAGAGACAAAAATGAAATAAAATAAACTGAAATTAAATAAACGAAAGCCGGAGCGCGCGGCTTTTACTTCTTTAAATTTTATTTTAGTTTAGCTTATTTTATTTCTGTAGGTACCAAGATTTTACTGACATGAAAGGTGAAACATTTGTCGCAAAATGTTGATAAACAGTTCTATTTCCACATCTTGAACAATGAACATATGTGAGATAAACACTTGCGCAATTTGATGTTTTGAGCCTATTTCAAATTTTATAAGTAACCATTACGTTTTCTCTGTAGTATGTGTGCAATATATTCAATACGTTGAAATGTTGTCCAAGATTTACAAGTGCTTTGTTGCAATGTTTCTGTCTTAGGCTACGTGAACCACGGCTTAAACTATGCACTGTGAGGCATCAAAACATAAGTTGACGGTGTTCATAATTATTATTTGCTATGAATAACAGCAAGTTCGATTAAACTTTATTTTGTGTTGTAGTTATGTCAAAACCTACGATCAATCATTTCGTTATTTGTTGTGACGATTGACTATCATACGACTTTCATTAAGCCTATTGATTATTAGGCCTATTATCATTCATACTGTGATTGCGGCCGTTATTCCTGATAGGCCGTTTTACGTGTGTTGCCCGTCCGTCCTCTGTTTGTGCGTCACGCACGGGCTTCTAACTTGAAACTAAATGATAACAGTAAACATACTACAGAAATCAAATACTTGCATTTCCATCAGCGGCTGTATTGACGCATAAAGGAGTGCGTAAGCAACAGATCTGTAGGCCTATTGAACTGGCACACAGCTTCTAAACAAGCCCTACAAGCTCCATAATGTTTTTTTCTGACTGCTGACAATATTGCGCGTTTTTCAGGTGGGTTAAAAAGCCAGTTTAACTAGTTCTGTCGTACTGTACGTAGTTCCAATACTTAGACGCAGCTGGAGCTGGCAGTTTAGTTCGTTTGCTATAAACAGGGCTTAAGACGGGGGATCCCAGTACACTGTCAACGCCTGAGAGGCTCGGCAGCTAGAAGAACGGCTTCATTTCATGCCGAAACTCGGCATCGACATTTTTTTTGTTCTATCGTCAGAATGGTTATCCAGCTTCAGGCTAGGCAGACTGTAGGTTATATACCGTGTACGTTCCAATTTACAGAACCTTTATGAAACACAAAACACAAAAAAGACCTAAAATTGTAAGAACTGTCGATTATAACTGTGCATATGTAATGGTGATGGCAGTCCTAATAATCTAACCTGTTATCCTCCAGACAGTCATTAATCTCAGAATGCTGTCTATTGCACGACAGAGGCTTTTTGTACGAGTTTCCTCTCTTGTTAAATGCATTGTATTTGCAATTTTTGTCGACTCACGTGTTAGGTTCATTCAATGATGTCATTCATCCAAACTGTACGCGTAATTTCGTCCAGATTGATAGGATAGCAACAAACACTGTTTTCTATAGGCCTAAGTAGAATACTGAAACAACAAAATCACAAGTTATACATCAGTTATTTTATTAGTTTTTAGTTATAATAATTGTGAGTTATATTAATATTAGCCATGACAATAAGCATGCGACTCTTGTGAGAAGCTGAATGCTTTATACAGATTTTCACAATAAACATATTAATCACTAATAATCCAGCATGACAACAGAATCATGGAACCAACAGCGATTTCTAACTGAACAAAAACTCAAGTAACATTCTGACAAATTCATTTACAAGGAATAACAACGTAAAAACCTTTAAAAACCCGACGAAAAATCTCCGCAGAGTGCAGAAGCAGCAATTCAACTAAATCACGAGGTGATAAAAATAATTACAAATATTAGCTGGAAATATCATCAGATTTTGCCTTATTATAATGCAGCTGCTATTTAATGCAACAACTGTTCCAGAAATGCAGGGCCTATATATCATAAAATCTTAGAGCAAAATGATCCGTCCTAATAGTATAGGGAGAAACCTTTCAACCCTTGAGGTAAAACAAAAAATCATTTTCTACATAATCATTTATTTTTTCCCTTCATTTTGTTTACTGTTTAGTTAAGATAAGGTAATTTAATTTTACTTATTTTGATTGCGCTTTTCTGGCAAAATAAAGGTATATAATAAATGCATTTTTGTCAGATCCCGAATGGCTCAAAATCGACGGCGACTCCCATGAAAGAGTTTATAGTACCCTGAACACCCTTGCTACATTTATGAAAAACTCTCCAAAAATAAGGAAAGAGAAAAAATAACACAAAGAAAAAGGGGAAAAAAATAGGGTTGGGGACTTGCAGGAGTGGCTTAATGACCCAAAATGTCACAATTCAGTTTGACATAACAGTCCCCAGATTCTCACACATGCAGCATTATGCTTTCATGCCTATGTACAGCACCAATAATTGTAACAAAAATATATGATAACTGGAACGAAATTATACAATTATCACTAATGAAACAGAATTATACCTCCTAGCAGTGGCGGAAACATGCTTGTGGGTTGACAAAAAATACTAAACACTGAATTCTATGAAATGGCCAACGCAGAATTTTCATTCTGCCTAACGAAATTTTTTAACTTTCTCAATTGAAATGCATAACAAAGTTCCCACAATTACACAGATTAAATGACGCTTACTCAGTAAGATAGTAAGCACAGAATTTTTAAGAGCTTGTAGAATTTTTTTAAAGAGTTTAACTTAAATGAAATGCACACGAAGCTGTACTGAAATATGCAAATTAAACAATGCAAAATTAATAAGACTATCAGTTGCAGGAATTTCTTTCTCTTTGCATAGATGAAGAAATCCTGAACTTTTTAACTGTGTTGCAAAAAATTCGCTGCACAACCGTAGCCGTGTTTCAGCAGATTGCCTGCATCTGCCACTGTTCAAGTTGCAACAGAAAAAAAACGGTCCCAAAAGGCAGCCAAGATACGCGATAAAAACTCAAGGATACGACAGACGTGGAAGATGTTATTCAGCAAGCCAGTGAAAGATTAAATCAAAAAAAATTGATCAATGGGTTTTACAATAACTCTGCAACATACACTAACTTGATTTTTACTTAGATGATGGGCCACTGATAAAATAAATACTCTAGGATAGGCCAATTTAGCATCAATTCAAATTTCAGCAATCATGGGTTAAACTCCTGATTGGGTCATTATGAAGTTTGCATAAGTAAAATGGGTTAAAATGCTTCCTACACAGTCAACTAACTTAACTCAGAACTAAGATTAAAATTATGCTCTGTAACAATGAAAAACTTACGACAAGGTTGTTCAAACAAAATTTATTACAATAAGAAGACAAATTTGCACTGAGAAAGCGAAATGCCACAGAATACATCTAAACCATATGAACCTTGACCTTGGCGCAAATGCTAACTCACAAAAATAAAAACAATTTTTTTCAGCCCTTCACTGCTGTGGAGTTGGCACGATGTTAAGATAAAAATCTTATCAAATTTCTCCCCAGATGCCTTGCACATAATTCCTACTACTCTGCAGAATTCATTTTCCCTGACTTTTCGCTGATTTTTCAGGACAAGATGAATCGTTTTCCCTGACTAATTTGTTCACATGAAATACCAAAGTTGATTTTCAATCGCATTGGAACAAAAGTGGCGAAAAAATTAAAAAGTTAAGATACAAACAATCTGCTAGCGATGTGAACAGAAAAAAAAATTTGGAACTGTTGTACGCAGTCTGCGTAAAACAGTTCAAAATTTTTTCTGCATCTTTGTTAACTTTTGCACCCCGGTACTTTGCTTTTCCGTGACTTTCCAAGACCCTCTTTTTTTCCCCTGACTTTGAAATGTAAAATTCCCCAACTTTTCCTAATCTTCTGATTTTTCCCCAACTTTCCCTGACTGTAGGACCCACGCTTGCTTCGAAATGCATTTGGCTTTTTTTAGGCAAAGCACGTCGCATAAAGTCGACACTGGCTGCGATACCAACTGGTCTAGACCTATTGAAAGAGGCAGCAGTGCTCCTTGGACGTCCCTGCAGGTTTAGTTACATCTGGGGAAAAAATGAGAAAAAGCAAAAGAGTAGAAAAAGGGGGAAGGGAAGGAGGGAGACACCATTGGCTCAAGGAGGTGGGGGAAGAAGGGAAAGGGGAGATGGCTGCAAGTTAAAGTAGTGTACTAAAGATTGCGACTGACTTAGACAAATCAGTCAACATCAGTCGTGGAAAAGCAGAGAGGAGCTACGAAAGACTTGGGAAGTCCTGTTCGCTGTCGACATTCGGCACCACGTCAAGGTCACTGCTGTTGTTGTTCAAGGTCATCGTCGCAGTTACTGTCTGAGATCGAGATGAGACCCTCTGCTGCTGCTGTGGGTTGCCACGACCGTGACCTCGACCCGAGTGACGGTCCGAGTCGGAAAACGTCACCGGGATCTGAACGACAGTGGATTTCTGAGTTCGACCCGACTCTTCATCCTAAACAACCAACGACAATCACACTCATCTGATTTGTAATACGGAAAAATGTTAGAAACACGCTTTTGTGTGAAAAATGCTTGTAAATGCCAGAAGCATACTAAGACTTCCACGTGGCCGGGGCTATAAATTGTGTCAATCGTGCTCCTGCTCTAATTGCATCGATTTACTAAACCATCCAGATTTACTTTACATCATCACCATGTTTGTTTACAGATCTTGAACGTTTTTTCTCAGCGACGATTTGAAAAAGTTGAAGTGGGTTCAGACTCATGAAAGATTGAGTCCTTAGGATTTCAGCTGTCTCTTCTGTGCAAATTCAACCGACTTTGGTCTAAGTCAGTAATAAGACTGTTTGCCTCAGACTTTTGCCGGTCCCTTCGCAGAGCGAAAACTTTAGCCTTATATCAAAGTTTCGGCTCAGTGAAAGGCATTGTGGAATCACTTCATTTTTTGGCTAATGTCTGTACATCCACCAAAGTGGAAATCTTAGCAAAAAGGCCGAGTCATATGCAGTGCGACCACTCAGCGGACACTGTGACATTCCCCGACATTTCTCTGATGATTCGTGGCATTCCTGACCTTTTTATAAATAAGTATTATAAAAATCACATATATGAATGTTAACTAGAACGTAACTAAACAACCTTCAGCAATATACAGCATAAAATAACCGGCACAAAGTACTAAGTGAGTGACACTAAAAAGCTTAACGACACAATTTTTAGGCAAGTTTTCTTCTTGGGGGGACAATTTTCCCTGACGAGATTTTTTCTCTGACAATTCCCTGGTTTTTACTGAAATCGCTGACATTTCCCCGATATGTGTAGTATTCCCCGACATGTCCAGGTTCTCCGGACAAGCAGTAACCCAGCACAGAGTGAAACTGTTTTGCTCTCTGGCCATGATATTGTATGAACGTACGGCATCGTCAAACTGTCCAGTGGCCTGTGGCTGCTCGCTGGAGTCGTCGTGTGTCCCACTTCTCAGAACTTCCATCTGGTTCCAACGCGGATCACGAGCACAGCCCTCGCCCGGCCGACGGATCTTCAACTGATGCATTGTGGGTCGACTGCCACCGGCGCTGCCTTGTAGAGCTCGCCACTCGTCCAGAGTCAACTGACGCAACGAATCGTCTGATTCTTCGACTTCGGCCTCGACCTGTCTTGTCTCCTTCTCAGCTGAACTGCCACAGAATATAACAACACAGCCACTTATAGAGATAAAAACCAGGAAGGTTGTCTATAGCTCACAGCCCTATCCAACGATGACACATCACCAACCCCCCACGACATGCCGTTTGGCCACAGTAGTGCGTAATGACGACCCCTCACAGTCATCAATGGTCGATGATTTCCATGTCACCTGAAAGGCCTTATGCGACTTCCTGTTAGTGCTGAATAGCAACCTTGGCCCCACCTCTCACCGTTTCTGAGACACAGCCACTTCTAACTTGAAGCTTTCCACTAAAAATTGCGGCCAAACCGCTGCAGATGGAGAGATAGTTACTATTGACAGTCTATAGGAAGTTGCCAGTGCCCTATCCAATGGTACCATCGCTGACCCCCTACGACTTACCGTTTAGCCACAATACAGTTCGTCACAGACAGACAGCTAAGCTTAAGGGTTAGCCAAAAGTTACAGCACATCAAACTGCAAGTTAGCATAATAAAAACAATAGAAAAAAACAACAAAGTTACATTTTTATTAATTAATAAGTGAACCAATCAGCAAAATTCACGTACGTTTGGGTAGCAGAGTCCTCAGCACTTCTACAATGCAGATACAGCATGGCACATTCAACTAGTAATTAATGAAAAAACACTTTTCATAGCAGAAACAAGTTATCGAGTAATATCCACACATAGGCCAGTGTGTTTGTTTGCTATTAATACAGACAAAATGGTCTAAAACTGTTAATACAACTTCAGTTGCACTCATCAGTCATAAGCAGAATGTTCACTAAACTATGATCACATATTTTACTCAACAATTCTTGCTATGCTTCTCAACAGCCATAACAATTCTCGATTAAACATTTATCACTTATTTGCCATGTACAGGGTGGGCCAAAAATAACGTGCCACTTTATTCTTGTTCATATCTTCGCCAATTATTGACTGATTTTCAAAATTTTTCAACTGCCACACTCTGCAGACAATTTGCGATAATGTGATTATTATAGATTCCACCACACCGTAAATGCGTCTCTACACTACCTTGTGAAATATCAATGAAATATCCATACATAACGATAATAACAAAAAAACCTTTTAATAAAATTGAAAAAAAAAACACTTCAGACCAACATTGCAGTGAATGGTGTGTAAGACACTAGACTGTGTGGGTATAACACAGTCTAGTGTCATACGAATCATTTATCACAATGTTGGTCTGAAGTGCTTTTTTCATCTACCTAAATTTCTGTTAATATCGTTAATGTTTGCTTACATTTATATTTCACAAGGGAGTGTAGGAATGCATTTACCGTGTGGCAGGATATATAATAATTACATTATTGCAAATTGTCTGCAGAGTGTGGCAGTTGAAAAATTTTGAAAATCGGTCAATAATTGGCAAAGATATGGACAAAAGTAAAGTGGCACGTTTTTTATGCCCCACTGTGTACAATAGATAACAATGGCTATTATGCAAACTGCACATATCACAGCAATAAGTGAATACACACTATATAAGATCTTCAGTGTTTTTAACGATATGTAAAGGCCAGAGTACGCTATAAAAACTGTTTGTCCACTATGTTCCTGTAAAGCTGTTAATCAATAGCTGTCTCATCTGAACTGCTGGACAGTAAAATCACGCCATAAAGCAGTCAGCAGTCTAAATGCTGACAACAGTGTGTAGTAGGGTGGCACTAAACATTCTATTTGGTCGAAAAAGTAGGCCAAATAGCGTATTCGTACTGAGCTAAATTGTAGTAACAAAAATTAGATCGAATATAAATAATAAGCAAGTGCCATTGCCGCTCGTTGTTCCTGCATTTAGCCTCAAAGACAGCTGCTGTCGGCCAAGTTGCCTCAGCAGCATAACGACACTTTAAGGCTCTCCCTCAGCCATTCAGCCATATACCCACCACTATCAAGCATCATGCAATGCATTTGCATTTGCATCAATTGTTCGTATTCTATAGTTTGTACTTAGCCGAATAATATCTTATTCCTATTCGGCCAAATAGTGGAATCTACTGGTGTTGAGCACTTACTTGACATCATCGGTGATGTTGCCCCAGTTATGTGCACCTCTGCCGCTACGTTTGTCAACCGCCTTCAGACCTCTGTGTGACAGACAGACAGACAGATGCAATGCACGCATCAGGCAACAGTCAGCACTGTTCATTGCAATTCCAGGATAAATTTATCAATTCGGGGACCCGCGATTAGCAAATTTATGCTCTAATCCTGGGTCCTGTTTTGGGATTAGGCTTACAGATTAACTTAGTATCAAGACAGTAGCGCTCTACTGGACTTATTTCATGCCACAAAGCCGCAAGCCCCTACCCGTAGGTATATCAAACTGCAGGGAATGACTGCAACTGTCAAAATGCAACTTATAATGTATAGTAAGCACTCTTTGCACACATGACAAATTTCTATGAAATGGCTAAAATTGCTATTTTATCATCTAACACCTGAAAAAGTACTATTTTATCAAATTCTTGTAATCCCAAAATCCTGGAATTGGGATGCTGCTAATCCCGGGATTCGGGATTGGCTACGATGGCCAGGACGGCACTGTAAACGATGCAGGCAGCTCGTGGATATGACTATGCTTGAGGGAAGAGACATTAGGGCAAATTACCTCGTGCTGTTTTTTGGGTAAACTCATGAAAAAAATTTGCTCTAAAAACCCACCCAAAATGCAATTCTTTTTTACTTTTTTGTTCCACTAATAATTTTGTTAATTCTAAAACCAGAGCAAAACATGGTACATGGTTCCCACTGTAATCATGAAACGAAATTCAAAGACTTTTCAAGGACTGTGAAACTTAATCTTAGAGAACTAAATGTCGACACTGGTTCATATCATCATACTTAATGTGACATGTCGTTAGTTTGTTTAAGTAAGCAAATGTGCAACACGAAAAAACAAGGGGCAAGGGCCAAATGCCAGTTCCATTTACACTGTGAGGCATAAAAACACACCAAAATCTTTTTCATCATAACTTGAAAAAATGATCCAATTTTAGTAAGTTTTGGTACAAATATTCCCGACACAACTGACCATCAAAGGACTGTTTAGTTTCCCACCTCACCTATTGTCTGTTTCTGCACTACCTGGGGAAAGAAAACAAGCAAAATATTGCATTTTCAACCACTTTGGTATTACTGTTTAATCAAAACAACACACAAAACACACCCATTTTGTTCACATTTCCATTGTCTTAGCTGATAGTTTACCTAACTGTCCATTTTTCAATTGCCTACAAAAATGTTTGAAATGTTGGCCCACGAACATGGGCTCGGCTCGGAGACACTTTCTCCATTCGTTGATAGCAGTGTCATCTGCTCCAGACCAATCGCGACTTCACCAGTCGCTTTTTGAATTCATCAATATTCTTGAATATTGATGCCTATTTAATATTTAAATTAATTTATTTAATAATTTAATTTACTTAAATTAATTTAAGCCTATTTAATAAACGTGCTGCTGCACAACAGTCAAACCTTGTAATTGATTGGCTATTGGTGGCCACATATCCGGAAAGATAAAATTTTACAAAGCTTTTTGTTGATTTTAATGCATATTTTGTCTGTTTTGCTTTTCCCAGGTAGTGCAGAAGCAGATGTTGAGTGAGGTGAGAAACTGAATGGCCATTTGATGGCCAGTTGTGTCATAAATACGTGTACGTCCAAAAATTATTACAGTTGGATAACCCTCCACGACCGATGATGAGAGAAAGAGGGGACTTCCAAAGCCTTGAATTTAGGGGAAAAATTCCAGTACTTTCAAGGATGCATGGGAAACTGTGAAAGTAAACAGAAAATCAGACGATCGTAGACGAACGTACGTTTTGTCACTGCCGCTGTGTCGTTCAAACTCTCGTTTGCCGAATCTGTCGAAGCCGTCATCAGTTGCTGGCATGTAACCCCCACGACCCCCACCCCCTCTACCACGCCTGTATGATGAACTGTTCACACCACCGCCACGAGATTCGCTTACCACATCAGACCTTTCTCTGCATGCCAACGTCAACTCATTTCAGGCAAACAATAATCTTACTACAATGTGCGGAAAGTTTGTTTGTCTGTCTGTCATACGCCTCTGGCATTTTCCCTTCTGCGCGGTCACAAACCCTGACCTGAAAACTGGGATACTGGTGACTCCTACCATGGGCATCATTCACACTAATTTTGTTTCTTTTTCTACACTATATTTGTTTTTAAGGTAAGATGAAATAGACAGACAAGACCCACAATGTATTAGGATGGCCACAAAGAAACCCTAAGCAACAGTTTAGCCAAAATCTAAAAGCAGCCTCCCGCAGATCTAATGGAAAAATGCTAGAAAAAAAGTCACCGTACAATCTCTGCATTTGAAAAAAACACAATCGTAATATCGAGCAGTCCTTTTCAAATTCACTTATGTCAGATGAATGACTGCCCTTAAAATTTCAGCAAAATTATCAAACTGGAGGTATTAAAGAGAGAGAGAAGACACTAGTACATGAGCAAGAATGCCGTGGTTACATGTAAAAAACAAATGAAAATTATGCATAATGGTTGTGAAAATTCAGCGCAGCAATTCTGGCAAATCGTGAACAGATATTAAAGACAGGTCACGGTTCATATAAAACAATACAGTTGTGTAGCCGTTATATTTCAGTGGCATACACACTAGACAAGGTAGGCTAAGGCTTCGCAATCTCACAATGTTTTGTTAAAAATAGATACTCGGGACTCGAGAAAATAATTAAAATTGTTTCCACAAAATCCCGCATGCTAATGCATCAAATTTGATTTCGGCTGCAGCTCTGCCCCAGACCCTGCTGGGGGAGCTCACTGCGCTCCTACAGACCCTTAGCTAAATTTCAGAAGTCATACTTCTAAGTGGAGGAAGGGGAGGTGTAGGGGAAAAAGAAAAAGTATAGGGAATGAGAGAAAAAAAAGAAAAGGTAAAGAAAGAGAGGAAAAAAGGTGAAAAGAGAGAATGGAGAAAAGGGGGTGAAAGAGAGTTGAGACCCCCAATTCACATTTCTGACTGTGCAACTGATATATTTTACATGTGACTGACCATACAGACCTAAATGAAAGCACATCTTGTTTTGATGCAGCCTCCGCAGCTGCAAGTTTGCCTGTATACCGCTTTGCACCAGAAGCCATTTCTGCCATACGACAATACAACAAGCACTAAGCACTGCAAGACCAGATTGGCTGAAATGCACAAAATCAAAATAAATGGATCCAAAAGTATCCTTTTGGAGCTGTAAAGATTTGCAATTAATCATGCGACTAATTGGTTATTTGCTGACTATTTTTAACATGAAATTATCACACAATATCACATCTGCTTCCAGTTCTCGTTACTTCTGCTTCACAAATATGTTCAAATTGTCATGTGAAGAAAAATCTAGGAAGTTTGTTTTCAAAACAACCGACTGATAATGCAAGCAGACTATTCCAGAAATCTGTGACTCTGCTTCAAAAAGAGTATTTTCCAAAAACATAACACCAACGAAGATTAGCAACAGTTTTAATGAATCTCCTCCGATTTTAGATCCTAATAGATACCATGGGCCGTAGATGATGCTGTTTTGACCGTTGTACTGTTGTTAGGCACTGGCCTAGCAACAGTCGGCTGCGTTGCAGTCTGAGCTTTCCCTGGGGCTGACCTGCTGCTAGATTTCAGCTTGGACTGCTGCTTTTTTTCATTGTCCCTCCGCTGGCGTTCAGCATCCACCTAATACAAGCATATACACCATGTCCCAAAATTAGCAACCCCCCTACAGATAAGTTAGTGTAAAATCGTTAATACCTGAGAGATATTTACAAAATTTGAAACCGTCATGAAGACAATCATTCTGAGCTCACATTTGAAGTTTGAGCTCAAAGTGGCCACCTTTGGGCTCGACGCAAGCTCTTAGTCTAAAGTGGGTATAATGCTGCTTGATCCCTTTGTCAATAACAACATATTGAACGTAACCCTAATGTAATGTAATGACGTTACATCGAGCACACATGGTAAAGTGCGTACGTCATAATGGGCGTGACCGTAAGTAACATTAAAAGAGTGCAGTGTATGATATTTCGTAGGAATGCATGAACTACAAACTTAATTAGGCGTCTTTGAAGCAGAGGAGGCCATTAATTTTCAAAAATTATATCTGCCGTGAAAATTCACGCCAGATAGCAATATCAACTACTTATTTTCCATGAATATTCAAAGAAGCATCTTTTCACTTTTTGGCTATATGTCGTGAAAATTTACGTATTGAAACATATACATTAAAGCTAAGAAAATAAATGATTAAGCGGAAAGCACACAATATTATTGACGTGTTACAGCTATGTTGGTGCGTCTGTTTGTCTGTCTGTTAATTAGTTTAAACCAGGTGGGAATTTTAATGCTGTTTTGTTGCAAATTGTCTGCCACGAGCGCAAGTCTGGCAGTGAAAGAATTTTGCAAATCGGTCAATGTGGGGCAAAAATATAGACAGACTCATTGCGTACAGTTTATAGGCCCACGCTTTGAGACTAGCTGAAAACTCATGGCCGTTTACCAGTGATGTGGTCAGTTAGTTACATAGGCCTACACTACAGGCTAAAGCAGTTGCTAATTTGCTATTATTACCTGCATAATCTGATAATACTGTACTAAATAGCAGCAGATAATAGTATTTATTTTCTGTAAATTTTCACGGCAGATAACCATTCCACGAATTCCGTAAAAATTCACGGCAAATAGCGAAAATCAACTACTTATTTTCTGTGAATTTTCACGGCAGATAACACCTTGCATTAATTTTGGGACACAGTGTAAAAGCAACAAACTAATTGTTAGCACCAACAGTTTTTCGCGCACCATGGGATTTTGAGCCAAGCTGCAGCACTTGCCATTTTCTACAGTATTTTGACATTTCCAAAAAAATCCGCAAAGTTCAGAAATGACCCTTGATTAATACAATGGCTGGCTTGATCATGCACTAATTATCACAAAAAAATCAAACTGAACTGCCTAAAATTGAGGGCCCTGCTAATCACAGTAAGGCACAATTGTAAACAAGCATAATGCACCCTGACAGATTTCTAAGCCTAACTCTAGATCACTACTTCAAACTTTGGGGGTGGTGACCTTTTGTGACAATACCCACTTATTATACAAGTTTACAGACAACAGAATATACAGATATTTAAGCACTGTCGCCAAGTTCCCCATGCCAAAGTCTGAAAAAAACGATCTAAAGTGAAAATCAGGGTTAGAGGTAGTAGACTTTTTTCGACAGAAGCAACATTTTAGTTGCACTAAGAAGTCTCTTGCCGGGTATCGGTAAAATGCATCTGTTGCGTCTGCATCTAGTGCGTCTGGACCGACGGGTATTTTGCGTCTAAATAGTGCGTCCGAGAGTGGCAGCAAAAATGCGTCTAGACGGGTACAATGCGTCTACACAATGTGCGTCTTACCAAGCCTACAAACCCTACAAACAGCTGGCGTGACACTGTTTATCACTTCACGTATGGCGTCATAAATTAATTTGTAACTAAAATCTTTTTTCTATTAAAATTAGGCCTACCTTACGCATTATTAAAAGTATAGAGTATTTAAAAATAACCAGTGTAAACTATGAATATGCCGAGAGTTTTAAATCTTCCCTACATTGTTCTCTGAACACTCTGAATTGTGCTGCATGTAGTCTGGTGACTGTTTGTCAGCAGCTTTAGTCTGTACAAATTTATTCAACCAACGTTAATTACCATCGCCATATCCTACACTTGATCTACCGCTAGAATTATTGTTTCACAATAAACTACTGCAACGCACACATTAAAGCATCGACATATTATTTTAAAATACTCTTTGTGGTAATGATTACATCACACAATACAAATGTGCGTATAAATACGTAATCAAAAATCACATAAAAGTCCTGGATCAGACGAGGACAATAGGCCGTCATTCAAAGCTGAGGCCAGTGACGTCATTTCAGATGAAACGGGTAATATGCGTCTATTAGACGCACTATTTAAACGCAATATACCCGTTGGCCCAGACGCACCAGACGCAGACGCAGCAGACGCATTTTACCAACACCCTCTCTTGCCTGACGCTGTTGTCTGGTCAATAGTTCGTCTGCATCTTCAATGTTGTCTTCCTCGACGAAAAGGTCGAATCTGTTGTTTGTGGCAATGTTAAACGCCATCGCCGCAGCTCAAATATCGTCCCAGCTACCTTACGCCAACGGTCGCCGGTAAAATGCTGTTCATTTTCTCAGTTTTTGTCAAAATGCGTATCTTGTAAACAAAACCAACATAAAATAAACAAAACAACGAACATAAATACTCGCAGTGGATTCTGGGACAAAAAATGCGGGACAGAAAAGCAAACTAGTGCTGTGCCAAATCGAGATTTTTCACCGAATTCACCGAAGCCACCATTATTACTGATTTATGTAAAAAAAACTGTTCAGTCAGTGTAAGGGTGACATCGTGGTTGTAGATATAAAACAGCAAGAATCACAATTTACCACTTTAAACTTTACCACTACACAGTCAGCAAAGTTCTTCTACGTGATATACGTCATAGTGACGCACATGTCGCCGTTGCTATGGTAGCCTACCGGTAGATTGCATATTGTGTCGTAAGCACTTGTCGTGAATCGCTACTGTAGTCTACTGTGTATTTTGTACCTTGCACCAAGGTGAGTTTGATTTTCTATAAAATTCGTGGTAATTTGCACAATTCCTTACTTTAAAAAACTTCTTTGACTATTATTCGCGAAAATTCAGGAATTTTCGCTCCAAAATTAAAAACTAATACCTGGTGGAAAAAATCGGGGGTACAGGAATTATGAGATGTTCTGTAATTGTACTTTTATTTTCTGCGTAAAACTGGGGTTCCAACTAGCAAATGTCTGATTTTGGTAAACAAGCAGATACATTTTGTTAAGCGTTCTGCCGTTCTATCAGTGGTAAACGGATCTTCACTTTTATCGCTAAAGTGAATAAAACGCTTGAGAAAGTTTGAGCAATTCGTTTAACACTTTCAATCACACTGAGAGCTCAGATCTGCCACCTGGCGAATAGTTTACCGTACAGTGTGTCGTGAAAAATTTGTCCCACCTCGATATTCTCGTAATGTAACTATATAACTCTAACCCTGACCCTTCCCCTAACTTTAACCCTATCCCTAATCTTAACCAGGGATAGG
>Ga0209671_1001137_pt1 | contig 21204 bp, 13 predicted proteins | sample WorMetHERISLAND2_2_FD_187401 | JGI IMG/M metagenome (GOLD analysis project Ga0209671, IMG submission 187401) | Marine gutless worms symbiont microbial communities from Max Planck institute for Marine Microbiology, Germany - Olavius geniculatus... | ecosystem: Host-associated > Annelida >... | reverse complement strand
CTTTTAAATTGCTTTGTAACTTTTTATTTAAGGTCTTTGTAACTGGTAAATTTTGGTGAGTATTTTTAAAACTGAGTATTTTTAAAACTTAAAGAAATCTGCGATCCGTGTGTGGTCCGTAGTTCTTGCAGATATCGATGAGTTGAATCGGACAAACGGCTTGTCATAGGTTTTCAACTTGATGATGGTTCATAGATATGTTTAAATTACTGTATAATCGGTGTACGCTAATATATGTCACGCATAAGCGGCAGACATGTTCGAAATGATGCTTTAATAACTATGCGGATTCTGTGACTGGCACTGATTACTCGCCCAGCAACGTGCAGAATGCAACATACCAGTGATATGTATACATCGCAAGTCGACTTTGGTGTGAAAAGTCACAATTTGTGTTTATGATGTACTAGTGCAAATCCTAACCTTAACCGTATTAACTGAAATAAAATTTGTTTGGTTTAGATCCGCTAACGGACCGGGCCATGCTAAACTATGCATGTGAGGCTGGCGAGGCTCGCAAGGCGGGCAACAGTTATACAGGTACTTTGTGGTAGCGCCAGCAGCTGATATGTAGACAGCTGTTATGTCGTGGTAGTCTTCTGCAGTCAGACAGCAAGCGTTGTTGAAGGCCATCCTAGTAGAAGATCACGAGTAAGATAAGTTCGAAATGAAAGTTGGTTATTGCAAGTAACAGTCACAGGGACTAACAGGGTGTCTCACAAACGTGGACTAAGAAGATGCCCAGAATTGATGTTGACTGCCCTCACCTGTTAAAAATTACTTAATTGCTCTTGTCGTCTTTGCCATGCCACTGCACCCACCATAACAGCTGTATAGACGTCGCTGGCCTTTGCTTGCCTCGCCAGCCTCGCATGCATAGTTTAGCATTGCCGCGCTGTTCCAAAGGGCCACAATTCCGAGGGGCCACCATAAACATGATGAAACCTTTAACACTAAACTAATTCTAACATTGACTCTAACCCTATCCCTAACCATGGTGGCCCTTCAGAATGGTTGGATTTCTGAATGTGAAGTATGAGAATTCATAGAAATGTATATCACTAGTACCAATATGCAAGTTTCTCCAGTACGTCAAATCATGATATTGTAATAAATATTTATCAAGTGCTTGTGTGCTATGTAGGAGTTAAGAAATGGTCATGGAGATGCCAAGTCCTCAGTGTGTCGGGCAGGAGTTTGTCAGGCAGTATTACACTCTGCTGCATCAGGCACCAGAACATATGCACAGGTATTTCTTGGGAGTCGATTTTGTCATACAGTTGCATGTAGAGTTGCTGTGTTCTGATGTGCAATCAGATGATGATTATGCAACTGGCCTTCGAAAGGCTGGCATTCCGCATGAAGTTAGTTACTAGTTACAGGTTTTCAGATGAAAAGTTGATGGGGTTCTCTTCATCAAAGTAATGTTGCTGTGCACCGGCAACACTTTCAAAAAAGTGGGGATGACAGCAGCGGTGTAAGACATATGATGACTTTGCATCTACTGCTGCAAACCTTACCTCAAACTGAACTCTTACATCCACTCCCATATTAGCTGCTACGTAAGAAAATGAAATATGTTATTTGTGTGTTTATCTCAGTATTTTGTTAAATTTGTTAAATATTAACTTAGTTTGCTGTTTGTGTTTGTATGCTTTAATGTTACGAGTTGCTGAGTATCTTGAAATTGTTAGAATTTGAGGGCAGTATTGTTTGTTTCAATATTGTAGATTTTACAGCCACGATTCAAGCTTCGTGCATGGTGGTATTGAAAAACCGGGAGAAGAACTGCCTCCTGTAATGGGACAAGCGGTAAACTTTTATCATGCATATTCATTTTTCAGCGATGCACTTTGATTTTGTTGTTGTTGGTTAGACACTCGACTGTTTCCAGTTACCAGTGTTAACAAGTGCTATTTCAGGATTTTATAATAGTAAATGCGTGTTTGTTGTCTGATAATACAAGGCTATCCATAAGAAGATCATGTCACTTAATTTTCGAGATTGCCATGCCAAGATTCGTCAGGTGGATAGTCAGTCTACCATCGACAAAGCAGTTGTGGTTCAGGTAAGATCAGCCAGTTCTGTTTGTCATATATTTAAGTGCTTAACTGCTTATTCTTGTTGTTATCACTGTGGTAACATGTAGTCTTTGATTATGTTTGAAGAACTGCAACGGGTAACAATGCTTATTAGTCAAAAAGCCGTGTTGATACGATGCTACCGTAGCCTGAGTCGGAGCAGGACATTTTGGCATCATCGTTTGGGCGCGATTGTTTCGGCACTCACCCTTTGGGTGCTGGGATGTTTAGGCATTGCGGACATTTGGGCACCGCCATTTAGGCGCCGCTGTTTTGGCCCTGTGTCACGTCATTGCTGCTAACGTATAATGAACTAGTTTGTTAGTTTATTACGTGTGTGTTGTGCCTGTATGGAAATGGGAAATGTTTTGTATACGAACGGTTGTTTTGTGTAAAATACTGCAAGTGCATAAACAGCTATGCAAGTATGTGATTGCAAAATAGCAGATTTATAACTAGCAATCAGCATGCAGCACATTCACACCAATTAACAACTTAACGTCAAACGTGTGTGTAGAGAGGAGGCTGTAAAGTTTAAACACGAAGGCAGCAATGCGGGCTGTCATAAATCGGCTTGTTGTCTGCCATAGCAACGTAGGCCTACTGTGCTGTGCAGTTTTTGAAGTGGGCCTGTACTGTACCTACGCTTAGGGCGTGATATTTAGGGACCAATCCTAAGGCATTCTGTTAACATTTTTACAGCGGTTGCATGCCATTAGCTGGCATTGGTCAGTAGTTAGGTCTATGCAATGCCATGCTGAGACTTCCTGATTTAATCCGTCCCTGCTGAGTCTGTGCCTCGGTAGTCAGCCTGCTCTAATTGGTGCGACTGGTCGCGCTTTAAGGCGACTCCTTGTTTCCAGGGATGTGTGACATAGGCCTCATCGTGGACATGGTGTGAGGCATGGGGAAACATTCATTGGCGTTGTGGGTTAAAGTAGTAGGCGGGGCAAGAAATTACAATTTTCAAACAGACACTGCAAATTTCTGACAGAATTCTCACAGACAGTTGCAAATTTATGACAGATGAGGTTATCGGTAATTGGGTTCTCAACATTTCATTTTGCCCCTTAATTTCCCCAAAATGGGGATCTAGCCACCAAATTTTACATTTTTGGACCATCATTTTTTGACAAGGGGAAGATTTTCCAACAGCCAAAAATTTAAGGGGCAGTTGCCTGCCCTGCCCCCATCCTCGGCCATGACGCCGCTGGGAACATTGATTGATGGAGCATGACATTGCAGGTTGCTGGTGAGCTGTCGAATGCTGGCCAGCCGATGCGTCGCTTCATGCAGACTTTCATCCTAGCGCCTCAGTCACCCAAGAAGTATTACGTACACAATGACATCTTCCGCTACCAGGATGAGGTCTTTCATGACATTGCTACGGACAGTGAGCCTGATGCTCCTGGTGAGTCTTAAATTAAAAACTGATTGATCGATTTATGGTTTAAAAGTTTAATATTTTAATTGACAAACATTTTAGACTTCTTAGCTAAAATGACTCATGATGAACGTTTGAAATATAATTTTATCTCACATATGACATGTCATTAAGATCTGTACTTGCATAGTGTTAGTTCAACAGTCTGCAGTTTCTCAGCTTTGACAACTGTGTACATTTTGTGCAGACTACTGCATCATCGTCAGTTATTCGCACTTGCTTTGCCAAAGATAAGAACAACCAGCAGTTGAATTCTGCACTTTTCATGGTCTTTCTTGACTAGAAAGATTAATAGATTAATTTTGATTAATTTTTGGTCATTAATTGATTGAAAAAATTTATCAGTAGTACTATACTTTTTTCTATTAGCACAACTGTATGTGCTTCTTTTCTCTGAAGTGATGTGTGAATGGTAATTATCGCTAGATCCTAGGACTAATTGTCAATTTTTGTTCACTATATTGTTGATGAATTGTGTGCCTGAACATCTGCTGCTTTCATCAACAATATCTTTGATGTTCTTTGATTCGTGTCACTCATTTGTTTTCGGTTTGGTCTTCTCATTGTGTATATGGTACTGTAATAAAAAGCAGGATATAATTAGTTAGTGAAAGTATTAGGTTTTGAATACAGGTAGTTGTTGTTTATTAATAAAAAATGGTTGGTTGCATTATGTCTATGAGTGATCTAGTTCATGAAGTTGCACTATATTGACGTTGATGCTGAGATTGTGTGGAATCAATCGTACTGCAGAGCTGGAGACGGCTGATGAGTATGAGGCTGATTCTACTGGCAAGCAGGCATCAGATGTGAACTGTGACAAGCAACTGGACATCGTCGAGCAAGTCAGGTACCGCAGCAACTTTGATAAGTTGGTTGCGATTTTCTAATGTCCCTGAATTACTTGTTGCTTTTTGTTTGAGGTGCACGTTAGTTTCACATGTGGATTTTTTCTTTAACAAAATTGGTACATGTAGAGTGTTTAGTTGTGGTTAATTTCACCAGTAAAATTAAAATCTTTTATGCAAATTCACTGCCAATAGCTTTAACATTGAAGTGTTCACAGTGGAGATGCCAACAAGTATTGGTTTTTTTGTTGAATGTAGATTTTCTCTGTATAGAAGAAAAGAAGCATGTTTAATTTTTTGGATTAACTGATTTATGTATATTTTAGTAAATTGCAATATTTTTAACATTTTGATGTCTGTGAAATTAGCTGGATTAACTTCCAGTTGCAAAGAATGTTATTCTAGGTTGTAACTGTCATCGATATTGCTGATGTGCTATACTGTTGTTCAGTAAGAACAATTTTGCACTTGTGTCTAAATCATTTGTGTTTTTTGAAGATTGCAAGAGTTCACCCAGCAAAAAAGGCTGCTCTTTTAGTTCCAATAGTACGGTTTTTGCACTTTACTAACATGTGGATCATTAAACAAAAATAGAAAGTAGCCTGTGCTACACAGAATAAGGCATTAATACTTACAGATAGACTGATAGGTGAGGTGATTAAAATGTTCGATTCACGATTTAGTGGTCATGGATTCAACTTTTTGCCATTCCACTATCTTGGTCAAGTTTTTCGCATGCCTCTGTAACCAAACTGTGTAATTTAGTGCCAGCATCACCGTTTGCGGCTAGTGGCAATATATATGGTATTGCCTATCAGTGACTGCCAACATAACTGAGTTGTGTTTGCTGCTCACTGTTGCACCAACTTGGGTTGCAGAGCTGTGAGAGGTTGATGGCACATGTGTATCTTCCGAATACCGATAGCGCCTTGCTATCATTGGATTAAATGGCACTGTATAAATCTTGTATTATTATTATTATTATTTCACTCCCGGTAGTAGGCCTAAAGGTTCCTGGGGGTTTAAAACAAAAGTTAAAAACAAAGCTGGAATGGCTATTGGTCCGGTGGATCCATGGAAAACGAGTCGTGCAAAAGCACCAAATTAAAACATTGGATCGTCACGGAAATACACTGGAATACAAACTGGGTCTCACATTCGTCGCTAGAAGGGTTACTAATTCTCTGACCCAGATTGCTGATTAACTCCAGTGCTGAAGCATTGAAAGGCCCCAGTTTTTCCACTGCAGCCTTTCTGTCAGCTGCCTGGTCAGCCATCAGTTCTGCGCATGTGGCAGCAATATCTGCAGCCAACATACTGGTCACTGTGACATCCCATGTAAGAGCTTTTCCACCTTGCCATAGGATTAGAGTCATTATTATTATTATTATTGTGGGAAAGTTTACCATGTTGTTTTGCTGTGGCTTGGGGTGTATCAGCAACGGCAGTGCATACCCAGCAGCAAGCGTCGAGCAGGCGGAAGTGAAGCCGGCTGCAGTGAGAGAGCCAGAGATGACAATGGCTGGGGTTGGTGAGTCGGTGAAGAGTAGTGCAGCAGAGGTCGAAATGTCATCGCCTTCGCCATCTGTCAGTGAAGGTAAAGGGTCCAACGCAGTGACCGCTGTTCATTTAGTTGAAACCTACCATTTGTCGTACATTAATGTATGGTGGTGAGAATGTAGTCTTCTGTGAAAATACACAAAGAATAACATGGAATAACTGTTTCAGACACATCTTTAAATGCTGCTGGCATTAGAGCATTAAACCATTGCAGTATTTTTGCTACATTATGCCAATGACATATCAGATGGACCAAATTGGATTACTTTGCTTGGAAAAGATGTGCAGTGCATCTGAGACCGTGTTTCTTGTCATGCCTAGTGCTTGATCGTTTTGCTGCTTTTGTTGAAAGTAAATATGGAAAAACAAATGTCTGTGTCGCAGTCCACATTTAGAGATTAAAAATCTCCGTCTTGAACTTATTTGCTGACACATTCAGTTTCAGCTTCTCATGTTGTATCTTTATGATTTTATCGCTGCATTTTTTGCATGTTTGTCATGCTGCCTTTGGCATAATAAATGATTTGATTGATTGAAGGTCTGAATCAGTCGGAAAGCAGCTCCACTACTGTGCAGCAGCAGCATGCTGGCACTGTTACTCCAGCTGCTTTTACACATTCTGCACCTTCACCCTCACCATCGACTACTGCTGACATGAAAGGTGTGGTGGCTGTTTGTCTGCCTGTCTGTTTATAGCTTCATGTGTTGTCTTTTAGTAACTACAGGGTGCGGCAAAAAAAGTAGCCCCCTAGAGTTTTTTTCGCTGTTTTCCCAGCAACCATTTTGGTTTTAATGTGAAAGTTTACAGTTTTATTTAATGAAACCTTATACATCTAACTAAAATTTGATTCTGTTGAAAAACGACAAAGTTACAGACTTTTTAACATGACCGCCTACCGATTTTTTAGCATTAAAAAATGTTCAAGCTAAAAATCCTATTTAATTTTTAAAAATCGGTTACCACATTACTGCCAATGATGTCACAGTGATGTTTTGATAAACAGTAATTTATTTTGTTTATAAATTATCTCTAAATTATCGTTGTTTTAAAGCAATCGCCGGCTGCTCACCTGGTTCATTTTCCAGCAGGATGGTGTGCCAGCACACGCAGGGTGCAGCGCATGGAACGGGCTGCGGACCAACTGTCCAGAATTCATCACAAAGGACCTGTGGTCTCCAAATTTATCGAATATAAACCCAATGGACCATCGCATGTGGTGTGCAATGTTGGAGGATTACTGCAAGCTTAAAACAAAGCCGAAAACAATCACCGAAGTCAAGGAAGCGCTTCAGGTTATCTGGGAGCAACCTGCCACAAGGACTGATCGACAAGGCTGTGAAAGACTTATCAAAGTAAGCGACTGAAGGCTTGTGTTAGAGCTTGGAGCTGGCAGTGGACACTTCGAACATTCACATTGACAATGAAATTCTGGCATTTGATCATTAATTAACTGTGTTGTTTCAACGATGTTATTGCATTGGTATAGTAGCTTGAACATTTTTAATGCTGGAAAATTGGTAGGTGGTCATGTTAAAAAGTCTGTAACTTCATCGTTTTTCAGCAGAATCAACTTTTGCTTGGCAGTTAGATGTAGATGGTTTAATTAAATGAAGCTGTAAAATTTCACATTAAAATTTCAAACGGTTGCTGAGAAAAACAGCGAAAAACTTTAGGGGGCTACTTTTTTTCACACCCTGTATGTCAGTAAACAGTTCATTAAACTCATGTCATGTGCATGTGCTTTCGATAAACATTTTAAAACCACGAAAAAACTGCAAGAGAAGAAAAAATTACAAAGCTCGAATGCAACAAAGAACTGATGTAATATGTAACATTAGCTAAATGTAGTTGTACAGAGCTCGGCAAATAGACTTGCTTGTGTTATAAAGTTGTACCTAACAAATAGCAGTGTAAACTTGCATCCTCATGTTTGTAATTTTTATGCACGACGGCAGATACTGCTATGGCACATCTTAGCCATCACAATTCTGTCTGTTCGTCCATCTGTCTATCTGTCATGTGCGTGGATCCGTCAAAAAAGTTGCAAGCTAGGATCACCAAATTTTCACTCTTGGCTGCCTGGAAGACTCTAGTTTCAGGATCTGTAAAGCCTTTCCATAAAACCAGTGAGGGTGGTAAATGAGAAGGGGGTAGGTAGGGAAAAATCGTGAATTTAGCCAATAAGTCACCGTATCGCAGAACGGTGCAAGATAGGGCCTAGGTTACTATTAATCACTAATAGGAAGTCGTGCACTGGCTCTCGATTGGCATCAAAAGCAATGACTTTGGATGACTTTGAACACCAAGATTGTTTTTTATGGATTTTTGGCAATTTTGGGCTGCGACACGCATTTCAGGACCGAATTGCACCGAAATCACTAGAGATAGACCACGAAGACCTGCATATGAAATTGTCAGCATTAAACGTAGTTTTTAACGGTCCAAGTCTCGACCCCCTAGGTTCAGGGAGGCCTGCGCACGAGGGCATCAAATAGGGATACCCATTTATAAAGTCGTTATTTTGCCACTGTTGCTTGAGCAAGACCGGTTACACTCTCTAGCGAGTGAATGAAACGCTATATGTGCTAGCCTTCATAATCATTGTGTCGAATGTCAATTGCTGGGATCGTTGGGCTTAGATTTTGTTCGCAGTGGGGCTTCATACATGCACCGCTGTCGTGCATTTCCTTTGCGTTAGCTAGGCTTTCTTGTATTCATCTGGGATGCTTTTCATTGAGCATGTGAATGTAGAATGATTAATGTCTGTAACAATGGTGTTGTTACTTTATTTATTGAGGTGATTTCTGTTATCTGCTGTCTGTTACTGAATGCAGCACTGGAGCCACCGAAGCAGGTACCACCCACATGGGCAGCATTGGCTGGCAAGAACACGGCTTCCGCAGTGGTACAGGGATCTGTGGCAAGCCAGCCTAAACCTCAGGCAACTGTGAAACCAGAAATCAAGCCCGAGACAACTCCCGTGACTGCACCACTGCCGCAGAGGTGAACAGTCAATACTGATGGTGATAGTTTTATTTCATTAGGCCACATATGTGGATAGAATAAAAGAATGATAACAGTCAGAGAACTACCATAGAACTGAACATAGGCTGCAATAAAGAAAATTAATACAGAAAATAGATGTTTAAACTGAAGCAATTAACAGAAGCTTTCTTGTCTGCTCTTTATCTGTTGTTCTGAACTGTGTTCCTTACCAAGTTGTTACTGCGTTCCTTACCAAAAAATTTCTGTTATGTAGATATGTGGCTTAATTTCATTCTTTACTACTTGCAGTATGTTTTCTCTTGCCTTCTGCCTTATAAAAGGGATGTCAGATGATCGAGAAAGTTGGCCAGTTTTCTCTGCAAATAAAATCGGCAAATCTGTTGGATGCTATGCAAAAATTGGCCGATTTTGTCATCTAAGATAGAACGTGTTCTATTCTTTCCAACTTTTTGTGCATCGATTAACAAATTTTTGTTTATGTTGCCATGGTGATTGTTTACAACTGGAGACAAATATTTACTTTACTTTTTTAGTGTTTTTTAGTTTATAATATTTATTTTTCGTTTATTAGATGCAGACAAAAATCGAGATCTGCTGTTGTTTATTCGTGAAGCTAGCTGATATTGTATGAAATTGGCCTTATGTCATCGTTTGACAATTTTATTGGCTGATTTTCTCGGGCACCTAAACCATGACCACAGAAGTTGACCTATAAAATCGATCATATGTTATCTGCTTAAAGGGGAAGTCTCATCAAAAATGACCTATAGTTTTTATTGGCCAGATCGAATTAGCATATTTATAGAAAACTATTTTTAGAAAACTTTTAGTAATTTATCTCATTGAAAAATTCTCATTAAGAAGTGAAGTTTGAAGCTAAAAATGATTTATTTAGAAGTTGATGATTAGTCGGCTCTAATGAGACTATGAATATGCTAATTCAATCTGGCCAATAAAAACTACTGGTGGGTCATTTTCCGTGAGACTTTCCCTTTAAGATAGCATCTGATACCAGTAATAGTGATGAAGTTGTTGGTCATGCGTGCAGAGCCCCTCGCAGTGAACAGCGCCTGTCGGTCGATCGTGACAGTGGTGGTGTCGCTGTTACAGCAACTGCAGCAGGTGACACTGAAGACTTAATCAGAAGGCCACGCTATGCCGACAATGTCCAGATATTTGTCGGCAATCTCCCGCATGTTTTTACCGACCGCGACCTGCGAGACTACTTTGAAAGTTAGCATCTACATACCTACCAAAATCAGGAGTAGTTGCATTGATGAGATTAATTGTTTGGGAGTGTTATAGTATAGTAAATTTATGGGAATCATTTGAGCAGAACTTCAAGAATATGATTAAGTGCTGGTGTTCTATTTAAGTTTCAATTGTGAAGTTTGAAAAACTTGTTTTAAAAGTGTTAATCTGAAAAATCGGTAGGCTGTCATGTTAAAAAGTCTATAACTTTGTCGATTTTAGTTGGCAGTTAAATGTAGAAGACTTCAGTAAATAAATCTGTAAAATTACAAATTAAAATTTTTAAACGGTTGCTGAGAAAAAAAAAACAAAAAAAAACTTTAGGTGGCTACTTTATTTTGCTGCACCTACTCTCCTGCGTATAAAAAATTGAATGCAGTATAGAGCTAAATACTGCTTTGGTGACAGGCAGCCGCAGTGATTTCTGTACCACTGTTTAATCAGTGAACAGCGTTATAACTTGCAGCTATAGTCATTGCTTGCTATTTGATGTTGAATGTTTACTTGTGTTTCAGAGTTTGGTGCTGTTATCGATGTTCGTGTGAACAGGCGAGGTCCTAGTCGCGATCTTCCGGTAATTTTTTTTTACTTCCTACACTTGCAGCTGCACACAAAATGTAATTCTTTGCTGAAGGTGAACTTTCTAACAGAAGGTTCATAACTTACTGATCTGCTGGTGTGGTAACGTATATTTCTTTAATCAGTGCATAATCTTTGAGGTCTCTTGGGGGTGAGTGAGTAAGTAGGGTTTAACATCCCACCCAACACAGTATAGGTCATTTCAAGGACGGCCTTTTCAGGCAATGCACATACACATAATAATGGAACAGAAGGTTTAAGCTTTACACAAACACCTGATATGAAACACAAAACACAAAAAAAAACGACCTAAGCCTAAAATTGTAAGAACTCTCTATTTTGCACATACATATGTCCCTTGGCCAATCGCCACAAAACTTTACCACGTGATTGGAAGTGGGTGTAGTTTTATAATCCAGATCCCAAAATACAGGTCCCTCTCTCTCTCTCTCTGAAAATTTGGGGTAGAAATAATTTCTGCTTGCATTCAGACAACTTCAGATTTTGATGATGAATATTTCTGGAAGGGAGCAATATATTGACAGTCTGAAAACAATGTGGCATACTACAGTCTGTCCCACTTACATTGACTTTATTTGGTGAACTTTGCTTCACAAATAACAGAAACAGTACAGCCAGAGATTAGATAGTCAAAATCACATATGTGCCCCGGCTTTACGCTCTGCAGTGCTCTATTTAGCTAAATTGCCATTCTTAACAATAAGCTGTTAATTGAATTGGATGCTGTTATTCCTGCACTGGATATGTACTGTTATTGTTTAAAACTGCTTTTATAACACATCAAAGATTTCTGCATGCAAGTCTGGCTGTTTATAATGTGTTTGCATTGACGGGATATTGCATGGATGTGAAACTAGCAGGTTTTTGATTTTTGTGTAGAATTTTGGCTTTGTGGTGTTTGAAAATCCTGAAATCGTACAGAAAGTATTGGAACAAAAGGTAAGTTTCAAAAACAGTGTGGAGTGTAGGTTTTATTGCATTCTGTAATGCTGTACAGCTAACTAAATTAAATATCAGGTGATGGTTGTTTGGAAAAACCTTCAAACGTCAGAGAATTTGATAGCTAGCAGTGAATTGACCAAAAGTGAAGCAGTTGTCAAAGGCTATGTCTTGCTGGGAAAAACAGTTCACCATGTTCACTAAATGTATGGCTCAACAGTTAGTATATGTAGAGTTTAGATGGTGCATTTTCAGATTGCATTGCATTTAGTATTTTATTATTGCCGTTACATTTTGTTATTTTACTACTACCGTGTATGAAACCATGAAAGGTAGTAATATAACTTTGTGAAGGTGCAGTCTTGTCTATAACTAGTACGTCTGCCACTCTGCCAGGTGTGAGTTTTTACAAGATGAGTATTTTGTAATACAAGTTATGAGTCAAGTGTGAAATGACTGCGTTTGCCATGCATGTTGCAGCCGCTGTACATAATGGATGGCAAGTACCGACTGAACGTTGAAGAGAAGAGGCAGCAGGGTGTAGGGCCAGTCCGAGGCAGTCCTCGCGGCAGCTACCGAGGCTATCCCAGCGGTCGCGGTAGCACTGGGCGTGGTGGCTGGCGCGGCAGGGGGCGAGGGGTAAGGAGTTACAGGCCGGGTAGATCTAGCGACGACGAAAATTCCGGTGATGAACCGCTGTCACACTAGTAGCAATATTATATAATACACATGCAGAACGTTTGTTGTCTACTACGTTGATGATGCAGTCGGCTGGCTTTAACTAGTTACGTACGGTATGCAATTATTTGTTTTCTGTTCGGCTTCACTTGAAGTACCCGGAAATTGTTCGACGACAGCTGACTACTGTTGCTGTTGTTGAGCGTCTTAAACTGCATTTAATTTAACAAAGACTTGTGGCATTATGATATGGCTAATGTCCAGCTCCAACTGTTGAAAAAACCACCTGGTTAAGCATAACAGTTAATAACAGGGTAGAAAACTGTAGAATGTTGTCTGGTAAGGCTTGGTCATTAATAGTTATTCTGTGTTATCACTGGAGTGTGGCACGCGGAGCTATCTAGAACTGAAGGTCTGCCGAGTGTGTTACAACAATTGACCGTGTACCGTATGTGAAAATGGTGCATTTTGACTGAGAGCATTCATGCTCTGTGTATGCTTGTATACAAACTAGTCTCATGACATTTGTGATCATAATGTGGTTTATTCCACGTGATCTGTAAAGTTTAGTTACCCGGCTTAGGTCTGCCTTACTGCATTTTGTGTTTATAGATACCTTTTCCAAAGATAATCGCTGCATTTTTGCATCGCTTACAGCACAAAAATCTTTAGCGTTTGCCTGTCTTTCGGTTCAACTCTAGTGCAATGATTTGTTCTCTGTTTAGGTAAGCATTCGTAATTTAGGCGGGTCCACCGTGAATTGTGCCTGTTTCAAATGCATACGTTAGTCGCAGTTCTTCGGTAGATTAGCTTACTTGACAGTATCCCAACTTAGCGCTGTAATTATCTAAGTGTTTTGCACGGTTTTTTAAAACCACAGATTTTTTTTGTTATTTCGAATGTGATGTCACATATTCGCCAGATATTTTTCTTCGTCACGATGGTAGTAGGAGTTTGCAGTGCGAGTTGTGTTTGTTCATTCTTGCAGTTTAGGTTACGTTAAGCTGTGGTCGCGGAATTTTTGAGACACGCGAGCGTTGAATGCTTTGCATTTTGTGATTAGTGCTGCATTACTGCAGCATTATAGGCGTTCACTGAACTTTTTGTCGATGGAGGTGAAGGTGCAATGAACGTGCCAAATACACACTACTGGTATGCTGCAAAGTTTCACTTTTACTGACGTTTATGTTGCTCATTGATCATTTGTGGTGTTTTTTGCTGCACACAAACTTTCAGTGTGAGTCGTTATGTTGTATCTGCTGTAGCTAGGGTTCTTAATGTCCATCCATTGCAAATCTGTGAAGAAAGCAAGAAAGCTTTTGAGTTGTTTTTCTCTCTGTCAAGCAGCAGCAGCAGCAGACATCGGTTGTTACATCATAAAAGTTGGGTCCTGAATAAATCTCGGGTCTTAGATAGAGGCCGGGGGTCAAGGCAACTTGTATTAATAGAAGCCGATGGCTTCTATTCGAAGCTTTACGGCAAAGTATTTTGCTGCTGCATTCTCTACAGATTTTGGAACGTCATGTAAGAATCGAGAGAAAAGTCTGGGGCATGTTCTGAAGTTTGCAGTTCTGTAAGGATAATACACGCCACCAACCCTTCTTATGGAAGAAGGCACTGAACGATGACAACGATGGATAATTTTATGTTTGAAAACTATATATTAGCATAACAGTCCCGCTTCACGTGGATTGATATATGTATGCCTTAGAATTTTGGAGTACTGATCTATGCACGTGTTTCTGTAATGAGCCAGCCATGTCAGATTACGGTGTTATGCTGTTGATCAGCATGAAATGAAGCACTGTGTTAAGTTGTATTCATCAATATTACTGTCATTTGTGTGATATTGTGAACCTTTTGAAGCAAGGATGACTGTCGTCGTGTGGTATTTTGTGGGCATACAGCTTCAGCATGTCAAGTGAATGAATGTATGGTGTGTTTCACATGCTACAGACTAATTTGTACATTTTCTATTGTGCCCTGCAGACGACGATAACTTTCGTATAGTCAGGGGCGTATTAAGACTTGCATGGGCCTGGGGCTAAGAGTTTCAAATGGGCCTATCCCCAATTAAATAGTATAAGGTGAGGTATGGTGAGAGAACTCTCCCTATACTTTTCTCATATTCTGGTGCATTTTTGGATCTTTCTATGTGCTAAATTACTTCTGTGCTATGATGTGTTAATCGTTCTGTTCAGTAAAAATAGAATTTTTCTAATGAATATGCGGTAGATGAAGAACTTATTGGTTAAAATTAATAAAAAAATTATTTTTCTGGTGGGCCTATCTGAGCTGCAGCCCCATCCGCCCACGGCATGGTTAATGCGCCCCTGTATCTGGTAGCAACGTCCTCATTACTTTCTTACGTGTCATTACTCAGTGGAGACTGATTTTCTGTTCAGTAGTATTAGCTTGGTGAATGAATGAGTGTCTGCTGTCTGCATATAAGAAGAGCCACCCACTTAATTACCACTGTGCTCGTTTTGTCGTCCAGCAGTGTTTTGCATAGGTTTATGTTGCCCTTTTTGTTTGTACGTGTACTAGTGGATTTTGTTAACGTTTGTGCTAATTTTTTGGTTGTATAATAATTTGTTTTGATATCACACCGTGTTTCTTGTATTTATACTTTGTAGTCTAAAATACTGCATTTTGGAGGTAACAGTGCAATATTTGTGACATTTGCATAAGCATTAAGTTCACATGACATTGCTTATGCGTGGAACCGACCTACACAGGTCAGTTATATTTAGCATTTGAAATGTCTTATGAATACATCTTCATCTTTGCTTCCTTAACTGTTAATAAGTCTCATTGAATGTGCGTAATTTTCACGAAGTCTATATTTTGATCCCAGTGTATGGGGTTGAGCAGGTAGCGGGATAGAAAACGTTGGGAAAATATTGAAGCCTATGAAGTAAAAAAGATACTTTGGTCGATGAAGATGTCTGCTGTTTTTCAGTAAATCGGATAAATTTCTTAAGCGCTGACTGGAGGATAACAGGGAAGATTATTAGAACGCCAAATATGTTAATTACATATGCACGCGTGTAATGGAGTTCTTACAATTTTAGATTTAGCTTGTTTTTTGTGTTTTGTGTTTCTGTAAAGGTTAAACTTACTGTTCCGTTATTATGTGTTTGTGTGCATTCCGCCTGGAAAGGCCGTCCCCGAAATGACCTATGATGTGTCGGGGGGACGTGAAACCCTACTCACTCACTCACTCACTAGTAAAATGATTTCTGCTCTTTTGGAAGTGTGACGTGGTCGCCCTTACACAGTAATGTAAACTGGTAAGTTTTTTATATTTAATTGTGTTAGATGGGGTAGTTTCTTCGGTGCCAATTTTCCGTTCTTGGTCAAACGTCACAGAAGAGTGCAATCTTTATTGTCAATGATTTGAAATTTTGCTCGCAACTAAGATTTTTGGTTTGAATTTTGCTCATTGCAACAGTCGTCTGGGTTTGTCCCCAGTGCCATAGGGGCTTAGTACGTGTCAACGAAGTTTGTGACCTAAAGTGCGTGTTTTCTTTTGACTCCTGGAGTGTCTGGGAATGCTGGATATCGACGGTGATAGGAAGGTGTGGTGTGTCGGTGGGCGGAGCTAAGTAACTGAGACAGACATGTGGTCGCGTGGCGACAGGCTAGACTAGCGCCAGGAACAGTGCTTTCAGCTGATGTAAATACCAACCGTTGCCGTCTGTCTGTCACACTGTCAGCTTGTGACACCCAGCAGCCAGCCATATACGCTGTGTCATATTCAAGCATGACGGTCATTATGTTGACAGTAACGTTGCCCGTTGTCAAGCAACCCGTCAAACACCAGTGACAACAAACGGAACGTAGGCCTATAGTCTCTACAGCAGCTAGGCTGTCGCAACCCGTATAGTATGGCTTAGAATTATTATTGTTCGTTGATTCAATACTATGATACAGTCTGGTCTTTCACAGCCATCAACTACGAATGGGTTTTATTAGACAGATAATAATTGCTCAACTGTGCTAACAAAATAGCCCACTGACGATGAAATCATTTATGGGTCTACATTTATGCGTCTACGACATGTCACTGTCTGATTCCGTTAGTCATGTTTTTCCGTCGCTTTGTTGCCAAACGGTAGGATTAGGCCTATGTTTTTATTCGCATGCAAGTGGCGTATTCAGAAATGCAAAAGGGCAGGAGGGTGGAAAATTTCAGTATAAATATTCTTTTTAATTTTTCGAGATCTGACCTTTTTCCTTTTCCTTACGATTGACTTTTCTCTTATTATTATTTTTCATTTTCAAAACGGGTAGCAACTAGTTACCTCCACTGAACACGTTTTGCTATTTGCCCATGACAGGCTGACGCCGCCCATCGCATGGAGACCGAGTCCAGACTATACAGATACGGTGGCTGACAATAAGGGTCACCGAGGCCCCATAGCAGTCGCTAGCCAATTTTAGGCTGCATGCGTCAGTGCTTCTTTCCTGTCAAAATACTGACGGTGCGAGATGGTGTATGGTGCATGTCTAAGTAAGTAGGCCTACCCGTCGCAATTAGTATAAGGAAATCGCAAAGCGCCGTAGTCGCAAGTAAACTAAACATTTTAATGTGGTAGCCGTTGTTTAACGAAAGCCCGTAAGTCACCAGGGAAAGCCGACCGTACTGCCTGCGCCCACAGGCCAGCAAATATAAATGTAGGTTTTTTTATTTAAGCAACTTCCAATAAAATATGTAAACTTTCGAAGCCGCACCCAAATATTTGCGTTGCTAAATGCAGCCACCCCGTTTAGTTTTGACTGCGTGGTCATCATTGACAGCCTCCTATAAGAACTTGTCAACGCCATATCCAACCATGCCATCGCCGACTCTGCGACGTACTGCAGTGTTTAGCCATAATATACGACGTTACAGATAACGGACAGACGACGGACGACAGAGCGAGCGTACTTTAGCACAAGCGCGACCGACCTAACGGTCGACTAACATTGTATTTTGTTGTCGAAATTCTACCAACAGTTAGTTCTCGACAGTGGCGCCGTGACAAGATGGGAAACGGGGATGAACAATTGCTCACTTCAAATTTTTGGCTGTAGAACATTGTGGGATAATTTTTGGTCGAAAAATGTTCTTCCAAAAATGGAAAAAAAACCGGAGCTGAAAAAGCTTTATTTTGAGAAAAGAATTTAAGAGTAAAATTAAAGTTATAAGCATCCATAATTTGATGGGACAAAAATCTGCAACTGTTTGTTGAAAAAAAAGCTTTCTGCCCCTCTTACTTTTTAGCCAACCGTTAAGATCGAGTCTGTTACGATGTTTTGTCTATCGTCGTCTTTCGTCTGTCTGTCTAGACTATAACACATGCATTGCGATTAAACGATAAGTCTTACCGCAAAAATTTCAACGAGGAAAACATCATCAAATTTGGGGTTGAACAAAGGTAGTGTAGGAAAAATATACGTTGTTTAGCCGATGAGTCGCCGGTGAGAGACAAGACCAGGTTGTTATTGATGACTAATAGAAAGTCGCATAATTCTTTTCAGTTGCCACAATAATTATCGACCTTGGATGACCTTGAAGGGCTATTACGCACTGTACTATGCCAATCGTGCTATAGGCCTATATTGTGTTTAAGCGGTACGTCATAAGAGGTCCGCGATGGTACCGTTGGATAGGATGATGACTTTTCTATAGGCTGTCAATAGTAACCATGTCTGCAGCGCTTTGGCCGCAATTTTGAATGAAAAGTTTCTGCCTGCAGCCGTCACCCACGTGAGCCATATTACTGTATCGTATCCTAGCGTTGATTGTAGCGTTTGATATAACAGCGTCACCATAACGTGTATGAGAATGTAGGCCCTAGTCACTCTGGAAAATCGCACTCTCTCCGCTACCGGAAATCGAACGCTGGCTTCGTATAAAGGCGGTACCGTTGGCATATAGCTACAGCTGGGCTTCTTGTTTTACTTTACGACGCCGCTGAAGATAATATATGTAAAAAAAACTTACCAGTTTACAAATGTGTGTAAGGACGATTGGGGATTGGGACGCCGCCGATTTACCTACGAGCGAGCGAGAAAACGGCTGGTGAGTCGCTTACGGGTCTATTCGGGATCCCGGGATTGCAATCGCTAATTTTGACTTCTTCAAACATCACAGGTAATTGCCTCTGTCAGGACTCTCGCAAATAAATGTGTGCAATATGTTAAGAAATGAAATCCGAAAACAGTTATACATTATGATAATGTTAAAATAGGTTTTCACAATTGCACGTCGATGTCGATTTTTACAGTTACACGGTTGGCGCTAAATATGCCTACGTCCGTCATTTCTTTCATTTTGTTTAGCGTCTCTGCGCTGTACACCTGTACGTGGCACCTGCAATCACGTGACTGTATTGGATAGCGACACCGAAAGTATTAGGCGGATGTGTTGTCAATTGATCTAAATCTAATTGCGGCATATTAATACACCCGATAGTGGCTTTTCTCGGCAGTGTCGTAAGTCTGTTTAGCGTAACTGAATTTATTTGGGCAGCTAGTCACTCAGTGAATCCCATGACAGTGTCGTGGGACTCGTGGCAAACAGTATTATAGCAGAATAGCAATACAAGGAGGGGCCTACACGCAGGCTGCAGTTAACCAACGGGTGCGTAAAATGAAAACAACAATGTCATAGTCAGAGTACCGGGATGCAATGCTCCTGTAAAGTCACAGAGTACATATATACGAGTTTGGCTATACCCAGAACTTGGAGCATTATTGTAGGTACGTCTTATGGCCATAGCATATCCAGCTTTTAGAACCAGGGCCGGATTAACCCCTTGGGGGCCCCATGCCATGTGACAACAGGGGGCCCCCGGCTCTAACGCAACTACAGCCCTGGTAACTTTCGTTGGCATCCGTTTTATTTTTCACAACGTTTGGGTCTAATCGTCTTTACTTCTTTTGTAGTGACCTACAATTTCCAGACACTTTGTCATTTCGTCTAATATGACAAAACTGACAAATGTAGGTTTACCTTTGTTGATAAATGTAAAAAAATTACGTTTTTATTCTTGCCACGTTTTTACGTTTTTAAACGTTCTTTTATATTTAAAAAAAAATAATTTGTAACGTTTTTTATCGTAAAAATGCATTAAAAATCCCATCAAAAAATTAAGAAGCACTTTTGAAATTACAGAAACGAATTAATAGGTCATTTTTACGGTGGTTTACTTAGCCCAAATATACCAAATAAAGTTTTTTTATCTAGTATATTTGGTTAGTATAATGCTATGGTCTTATGACCACACGATTGAATTAAAATTAAATCAAGTTCTCTCTATCTAGACTATGGTTCCAGGTATACTGTAGGCTACCAACAGCATTAGGCATTAGGCAAAAGGTTGAACAAATTATTGTCAACTTTTTTATTCAACGTTTTATACGTTTTTAATTTTTATTTTTTGGCCACGTTTTGACAGCCGTTTTTTAAAAAATATTTAAGAACGTTTTTACATCTATACCTTTGTAAGCTACTTAAAGAAACTTATCTTGTTTCTCGCAAAAATCGTGATGCTTTTTTGCTCAACTGGGTCACTCGGTTTCGTTCACTACATAAGGTTACTTTTTTGTATTTGATATTTTTTTCACTTAAATGATGCCATATTGCTAACAAATTATTGAGCAGAGTTTAACAAATAATAAATCAGCACCAAAGTCACACTGAACAGACCGCAGCTTAGTGTACAGTTATGAATGAGTCTTTCTTCTTGGGCTACTAGAAATACTGTAAAATGTACGACTGTTCATACATTTTACATTAACTCTATAAGAACCTGAGGAAAACTCAGAACACTAAGTACCCAAGTGATTATTTATCATGTATGACGTATTGTATCACTGTGATATTATGAATCATATATTGAGCTGTCGCTGATACAGCTCTATAAAACCGAGCAGAGCAAATCTTAGCAAAAGCGTTTTTTTGGACGTCTGTGTGTGTGTCCGCTCTATTTATAGCTCCACCGACACGGCAATCGGAATGCTTGCTCGGAACTACCAACCGACCGAATTGGAGGGACGGAAAGCATTGACTGGCGCGCGCTTGGCGCTAAGCCAGTCATTAAACCCAGCGAGATCAGCAGAGCGACGTTGTCGTTCCGTCCTATCTGTTGACTTTGGCTCAGAAGTTTGCCAATTCTGGTCGGTCAATTGCCGCTCTTTTGACGCGGGACGTACGTGCGATAATGTGGGGATTTATGTTACTTCCTGCGTTGTTAAGGAAACATTTATTTATTTATTTATTATAGCCCCAGTACTCAATTCCCGAAGGCTGAAATATTAAACTACAGAAGTTATGACCGGAATGGTTACGATGCGGGCTTGGAAATTGCGAACGTATCAGCTAGGCATGCCGCATTGAAGCGTTGGACGGTGACCGACAAGCGCTGGAATAAGAACGTCGTTTCACGGGGGTCTGTCGTCACCTCGGTCAAACGCCTTCCGATTTGTGCTAGGAACTCTTGAGTGCTGACACTCATGGGTCCAAACTTGTGTTTTCAGTGCCACTGGAAAGAAGTCGTGGGTGCCGCTGAGTGAGCTGTACTTGTTCCTTTTTACGCGCGAAAGCAGAATGCTTCGCGCGTCTTTGCCATCGTCTGGGCGTCCGTCCGTCCGTCTGTCCGTCCGTCCGTCCGTCACACTCGTGAGATGTATCAAAACGGTGCAAGCTAGGATCACGAAATCTTCACCGTGGACTGCCCCAAGGTCTCTAGTTTATCGTGACAAAATTTCGTGCCACTGGGTGCAGGGGTTCCCCTCGAACGAGGG
>Ga0209671_1001136_pt1 | contig 21205 bp, 7 predicted proteins | sample WorMetHERISLAND2_2_FD_187401 | JGI IMG/M metagenome (GOLD analysis project Ga0209671, IMG submission 187401) | Marine gutless worms symbiont microbial communities from Max Planck institute for Marine Microbiology, Germany - Olavius geniculatus... | ecosystem: Host-associated > Annelida >... | reverse complement strand
GTTGCATACTCTCTAAAATTGTCATAACTAAAACCTCTGTAACTTGGCAGAAACGTCGACGGAATAGGTCTGGAAAAGTGAGTTTAAGGTCCTTGAAAAGTCTTTGAATTTTTTTCTTCCCAAACTGTGGCCACCCTGCCGTCTCAGTATTGAGAAGCATGTTACCAAGGTCAGCGCGACCTGCTTCTGTCATTTTCTGTCAACTTCGACACATCCTGTGTACATTCAGTACAGATTCTGCTGTAACACTTGTGCATGGTTTTGTGATGTCTTGAGTTGACTACTGCAATGTCATTTTGCTGGGGCTCCAAAGGCTGTGACTGATGAGCTGCATTGAGTGTTGAACACGGCAGCTGATGTGATTATTGACACGTGGAAGGTCAACTTAGTTTTCGGGGTCGGCAAACCGAGTACCAGTCTGCTTGGCTGGGGTTAAGGCAGTGTGCGTTCACTTGTGTCGGGTGGTGGGTGAACCCTGTGCGGTCTCATATGGCAGGTGACGCTCCGTAGCTGTGAGATAGGTTATGTTGTGTGTGATCGTGTCAGACTTGTCATGTAGAACGGAGGTTCAAGTTCAGTTGTGGTATGGTGGGTTTGGCCGTCAGGCTGAAAAAGAAACAGGTCGTAGTCGCTGATGCCAACGGCACCATATCCTGCATTGCTGTTAAAGTGAGTAAATTGAAATTGCAGTTCAGTTACATTGCACGGATGAACTGGCTGCTGTTTATTTTATCTTAGTTCATTTTTGTGAAGTGCACTGAGGCATTTCATTTCTCATGCTTTGTACACGCCTTGACTTGGTCTTTTTATACTACTCTGATATAAGCAGTTAGAGTCTTGATACGTGTTTGAGTGTAAAAAATATGTTGTTCGTACATGATTCATGGAGTTAATTTGCAAGTGCCCAGACTAAAATAACTGCAGAGGAGTTCATCTTGTTAAGCACAAAACTGGAAATTGGCAGTAGTTACTAGTTACTGATGGTTTAGTGGGATTAATGGTAGTGGTAGCAGGTGTTGTCGTTGTGGTGGTTATAGTTGCAGCAATAATTGTTATCATTGTCATAGTTACAGGACAGAGAAGCAAGGTTGATGTGATTTAAATCAAGTGATTTAAATCATTGATTTAAGTCGATTTAAATCATGATTTAAATCAACACTAAAAATCACGATTTAAATCACTGAATATAAAACAACAAATTTTTGTGTAAATGTGATGGCTGTTTTCAGTTTGCAATCTATTATTGGTATTTAGTGCACTGTAGTGCTTGTTAACTCAATTTATTTTGTTGACTACATTAATATTTGGTTATATCTGAGCTGGTAAGTTAGCTTAACCTGATACAATTTACGAAAGTTGACATTGCCAATTACTTTGCCTTGACTCTTATTAAGTGCTCGTGTTGTTTTGGTAGTTACTTTCAGCAGTCAGCATGCTTACAGGTATTAGAAATGTTATGGCTTTCATCATTGTCTACTATTTGCCTTAAAAAAGTCTGACAAATTGCAGCGCCATAAATATTCACAAACATTACAATGCATCACCAGGTTAAAATTGTAAATAGTTCTTTGTCAGGCTGCTATAAAAAATAACACATGTAATTTTAGAAAAGAAACTCTAATCAAGGCCGATTACTGTCATCCACAAACTAACAGATAAAGGTAACACATTGGTTGTCACAGATAGCATAGAGTGGTGTAAGAATCTAAAAAAAAATTAAAAAAATCGATTTAAATAAAAAAAATCTGATATAATAAAAAATCGATGCTTTCGATTTTTATTTATTATTGTGATTTTTATCAACCCTGAAGAGAAGTAATTGTAGATCATGCACGAAGCACTCTGGTAGACAGTTGTGGAGCTTCCTCTTTTTTATTTTGCGGAAGGCCTAGTGCCCGTAATATATTGCCTTCCAGACTATCTAAGCGATCCATTTCTCTCCATCGATAATCGTCAACACTGTTTAGAACACTTCCTCTTTGCCTGCAGCACATTGGAAAGCTTTTGTGTCTTTGTCCTGCATGAATTGATTGTGCATTGTATTGTATTATGTATGGTGATCGCATGTAGTGCCTGAGTCTGTATACATTTTTCTGTAGGACGGAGTGTGCTATGCAGTCTATACCAGACAGCTCGTCACGGCAATCGGCGCTTCGGAATTGGTAAGCTACTAGCAGCACATTGTGACAGAGTTGAGAAACCTGGGTTTTCTTTAAAAAGGCCAAACTTAATGGGTTTGGGGGTTTTCGTGGATTTTCGTTTACAGGTCAACCCACTTAATCGCATACCGCTTAATTGCATATCCCATTCATTTGCATGCCAAATGACAAAACCGAAAAGCTTCCATTCTGGGCTAAATACGCCTGCTTAATTGCGTACCACTTAATTGCATTATTCCGTGAATTTGAATACCCATAAGCAAAAACATTTCCGCTTAATGGAATAAGTCAGCTGCGCAGGTCGACACTAGCCTGTTTATAAGCAGAGTATAACAAGCATTGCCTCCTACAGAGTTGGTCAGACAGGAACAGACGACTCATTTTCTCATGACGCTGGACTTAATGAGCTGATAAGAGATGACAGTGATGCAGGGAGAAGGCTGCAGGGAGGCAGACAACCAAGCTGGAGCAGTGCGGGGGAGGGAGTAGAGTGGTACAGGTGGACAGCTGGCCCGAGCACCCATCCCTAGCACCTAAACGGACACGCAGGGTGATGTATCTATCGGTGTAATGTGTCGCTGGCTTTAGTGGGCCAGGTATCAGTTCAGCATCTTGATTTTTCTGTCTATTATAAACTATCAAAATCTGGCGCATTCGCACATGGCTAATGTTCGTTGTCAGACGGAAATTCACAATTTTTCCACTGTTTTTTTATCAAAGTTATTTGAACCATTTCACGTGTATAAATAATCAAAGGGTATAGTTGTCATTCATTTTAGTGGAAGACATCGTATGTACTAAGCTCCCGCCTAATCGTATAGCCCGGATAATAGCATAACGTCAGCCTGAACGGACCCTATGCAATTAAGCTGGTTTCACTGGTTAGAATGAACACTGTTAGGTATTATACACATCAAATGAATGTCTAAAAATTTTGTTTGCATCAGCTGCATTTGTTGCATACTTTTCCTGCGTCCATTGTGTACTTGTTTGCATATTTTCTTGTGTCATGTGCATCAGTTATGCCTTGCATTGCATGTGTGTTGCGTTGGACAAAAACCAGGCTTTCCACTGCCAGCTATAAATTAGCTTATTTAACTGACTTATTTGACTAAATTGTATCCTTTATAAAATTTTTGACTATTTGGCATTACGTATTACTGCAAATGAATGCACGTAATGAATGCAGTGAAATGCCGTGTCTGCTGCTGTTGACGGTGGAACCAGATGAACTGTTGAGGCATGTGAATACGCGACAGAAATGATCCGAATTGAACTTGCTTAAAACTTCGCAAGATGAACGGAAGTTAAACAAACTGAAATGCCAGTTCGTTCACTTGGTGCAGTCTGTGCAGTTATGCAAAGCAACTGAACTGAGATTTCCAATTCAGTTTAGTTTGTTCACTCTGTATGTGCCTTTGTGTGCTGACTGATAAGTGTTGTGCTGTTGCAGGTTTTCGTTGGCACCGCAGACAGCAAGGTACTCAAGATTCCCGTTGACTCGGCATCTTACTGGAAATGTCGGGTCAGTGCCAGTTTTGTTTTTGGTTTAGCTTTTTTCTGCCTTTATTTGTGTCTTGTTCTGTTTACCATTGCATTGACCCGGCAACGAAATCCACAAAATCTGAGCCACAAAATTTTTGAGCCGAGCTGTTATTTTATTTGAGCCAGAGCCGAAAGATATTTTACTGACGGTTCTTAGCAGTGTGCCAGTGAAAGAATTTTAAAACTTGCTCAGTATTTAGTAGCAAAGATATGGGAAATTTTTGTGGTATGCTCTTTCGACTCACATACAGTGTAGTTGTAGTAATTGTTGTGCACAGTACTCGCAGTGCTTGTGCTGTTTCTGGTGGGTCAATGACCTCTGTCAACATTTATCTGACGATCACGTCAACTACTTGCTGATGTCGGCCGGCAGCGCAGACACTGTCATGTGCAAGTGGGAAGGCTGCCTTCAACTTCTTCCCGCTAACGCAAAGGTCTGTGTTGTCAGAGGATAGTTATAGTCTAGGGCTGCAGAAATTATCGATAAACTAGTTGCTAAATAATTGATTACAGTTTTTTCCATCGAAAAAAGTTTATGATATAAAAATCACACATGTTCAACGTTTGTAATCTAATTTTGTTTCATATAGGGCCTATCATCAAGATTTCTAACTTGTATAGCGTTAACAGCAAGACATTACTGCAAGGCTTAGAAATACAAGACTTTTGAAAATATTAAAGCAAACACAAAGTGATTTTTAAACTCTTTCATTCCGTAGTTTATTAAAAATTTTCGGTAGACCTATATGTTTTATATTTGTGTACTTTTAATATGTCAGTCGTATTGGACATTTGTTTTATAGTGCCTGCGATGTTTTTATGTATTTTGTATGTAATCCAGCCATTTGGCTGCAATACCAATGAACGCTGGTTACTGAGCTTGTACTACACAGTTTGGGCAGGCTACTACATCATCACCACTTCTTTGTTCTAGTTTGAAATTTAAGATAACAGCATCCAGTAGTGAAATTCTGCCGTTTTCATGGTCTTTCTTGACCACAAAAATTAATTGATATTACTCAATTAATTAATTTCCTGACATTTTTGGAAATTAATTCATTAAAAATTTGTAGTTGGTAGCAGCAATAATTATCGTGACAAGGGTTGTAGTCAGTGGTCAGAGTAAGGTAGAATACAGGGGCACTGCATTCCCTTACCTTCTATTTTCAGTCCATGTAGTTCCCCCACCTGTGGTCAGTCAAGCAACTCTCAGGAAAAAAATAGTAAAATTGATGCTACCAGATATAGGATTTCAAGGCCAACGTGCACCAAGTTTGATTTCCGCCGGGGCTCTGCCCATAGCTCACAGCGCTCTTCCAGGCCCTCTAGCTGTTTAAGGTGGCCTACTTCTAAGGGCATGGGAGGGTAAGGGAAAGGGATTGGAAATTGGAGGGAGAAAAAAGAAGGAGGTGGACATGCAAGGGAAGGAAAAAGAAGTGGAGTTTCCCCTATCTCTTCAATTCTACTTCGAACACATGTTGTAGTCTATAGTTGGTTATTAGTTAAAACCCGAGCTTCCTGTTGCCATTCGTCCTTAGAAAAACCTGCATGCCTGTAATTTTTATTGGACCTTCAAAAATATCAACTCAGTTTTAAGCATGTTTCTGGAACTTTTTCTGAAAAGTACTGTTTGCATCTAGTCTGAAATGTTGCGGTATCTTTGCTTAAGTTTTCGTGACTACTATTTAGCGTGTCAGTTTGTTTTTTACGAGTTGTTGGATAATATTACACGACATGTCATGATATGAAAATAAATAATAATAGCAAATTTATGCTACCTCTCCCGTCCCTAGTTTTTTTGCCAGCTGCAACCAGAGGCACAGGTTTTTTCTTTAGGCCTAATTATTTGTCATGATTGATTACAGTTTGTGCGGATTTGATGTACGTGTGTTTTGCAGCATTGCGTTGGCACCTCGCTGATCATGCTGCCAACGCACAGTGCACGGATACTAAATAGTAGTGCCAAGTCAACGCAGCCTTCGTTCATTCCCCGACTGATAATATCATTGTGATCGATCGTTAGGACCCAGTTTTCTGCAAAAAAAATTTGCCAAATTCCGCGGCTTACCACGGCCTTCCGTCTGTGAGTAAATTAAACTCTGTCCTGATCAGAAACTTTGTATGTTATTTATGGTTGTGCAGTATTGCGAAAGCTATTGGTAGCCCACAGTTTTTTGGCAGTTCAGTTTGAATCTTTTTCCATTATAAACTTATGTCATCAAGCCAATGATCGTACTAATCGTTGATCATTTCTCAACCTATCCCAAATTCCACGAAATTCCATGGAAATATCACAATTCCACAGAAAAGGGCAAATTTTGTGGCTCAGTGTGAACTTGTGGCAAACTGTGATCATTGTGATAATATAGCACATGATCCAGCAATTTTCGGGCACATATATTTGCTCCAACTATATTTGACCGAAGCAAAATATTCATGCTGTTTTTTTCTGAAATTAGTCTTCATTGTGCAACATAGTCTTCAGCTCCAGAGAAGCTTTGCTCCTGACCCCCAACCAGGGCTCTGTTTCTGGATCTTGCTGGCGCCCAACGCCAGGCCTTTAACACAGGCTTACGCTCTCACGCTTGCCATAAAAGCTGCACCATTCAAAACTACACTGTGATGGGCCTGTATGAGCATTGAAGGTTCCGACATACGTCACATGCACTTGTCGAATAACAAAACATATCTGTTGTGCAGTATTGGAGATTTATTTTGTATTTCTGTCTTTCATTTGCACATGTATTTCTGTCATGTACTTTGTGTACGACTTGAATAATAATAATAATTATTATTATTATCATTATTAGGTTTATTAAGGAAAATCACTGAGGTTTAGTGAAATCGATTTCACCTAATATGCATTTCTGCATAGTGTGGTCTGTTGTCTGTCACATTCATGCAGTAGCACCCTTTTAAAAATCATTTGATGTTTTTATTTGCCATTTGCCTGGTATGCTTGTCGGTCCAAGGACACGATCTGTTAGATGAGATCTCTAGGGGAAAAGGAGATAAGGAGGGTTAAACCCCCTAGCCCAAACTCGCACTTGTCTGATTCACCACGGAGCATCACTGATTGATTAGCGATTTCGCAACATACCAATTTACTTCGGTCACGTGTTGCTTTGCTGGCCTTGAACCCATCCCTGATGCATGGCTTCGTGGAAATTGCATAAATTGTTCAAATGCTTTGTTTTCAGCTTATTTCCCACCAGATTCAGTATATACAGAAACATTACCGAGTCACTGCCAAAGCTTAAAGCTCAAGTTTGATTAGGCCGCCCAGAACGATAGTTCGGGAAGGCCTTATGTTTTTACAAGAGTTCTTCTTTTTTCATCGCGAGATCTCTGTGGTCCCTCAGCCAATCTACACAAAATTTTGCCACATGTTTGGAAGCATGTTCAGTGTATAAATGCCAGTCCAGAATTTTGGGTGTCTACCCCACCAAAAATTTTGGGGGCCAAAAAACATGCTAAATTTGGCGCAATTTCGGAACAGATAGAGATATTCAAAAAAGGAAAACTAATTTATCGACTGCGTTTCCTCTCGCATTGGGCAAAAAAAGTTCCGTGAACTTTGGTCCACTAATTATGGCGATTTAGAAGTGCAATTATACAGAAAATCGACTTTTTTGGAAAACCATATTTCGGCCCTAGGGGGGTGCTGCGCCCCAAAATTTTTACATGCACTATAGAGTGTCCAAGTCTTACTAGCCCATGCCCCACCGGAGATGGGGGTCCCCCTTACAATTTTTTCAAAGGGGGTGTCAAAATTGGCTTAAAATGTAGCGTATGAGCCAACATAACTTGGAGCTAAGGGGAATAGCCCCATGAAACATGATGTGCTGCTAGATGGGGGTGTTAGCTCATGTACAACTTTTAGGGGACACTGCCCCTTTAAAATTTGGGAGGGCAAAAAATGTCCAAAATTTGGCATGATTAAAAACAACTTTTGACTTTGAGCACTGATATCTCTGGAATGGATGGAGCTATTGACAAGCAGTAAACAGAGTTTTAACAAAAAAAAATTGATGAACTTTGGTCCACTGACTACGAAATTGTGTTTGCTCATTTAGACCTACCCAAAACCGACAGTGCGCGGGTTTTTGGACAACTTTAGACTTTGATCGCATAGGCCTGTATCTCAAGAATGTATAGAGATGTCAATAAACGGAAAACGGCGTTTTCAACTACGATCTATTCCACGTCGAACGCAAAAAAATTGGTGAACTTGGGTTCACAAACAACAAAGTTCTGCTGTCTCATTTCGAACCACCCAAGTTTAACATTGCACTTGCCACGTGACTTTGCTGCAAACGGAATTTCAACCCCTTAACTGACCCCCCAATTGGACTTACTGCGCCGGGTGGCCTCACATTGGGCTCTGCCCCGTTTCTAGGTTCATTATGCATTTCACCACTGTTACGATGCATGTTTGCAATAATAGGCAATGTTTATGCAGTATGCAATACAGCTATCAGTTATTTTGTATTGTTTTTTTTTATCAGTTTACTCTATAGCTGGTCTAATGCAGCATCAGTCACTATCATCAGTTACACATACGAGGAGCGTTCAATAAATTCCAGGACTGTTCTTCTCAGTAAGCACACAGTGACAGCTGAAAACCAAAACTATTATGAAGTTGTACTGCCACTGTTGTACATCACTTACCATTACCATTACTATTGAGATATAAATGATGGGCGATGACGTTTATTTAGAGAATTAGATTACAGAATAATCATAAAATTTTCTAGTCGCAGAAGGTGTAGAAAGTGCTGTAATTTATTGTAGATTATTTGTAGCAATTAGCAGTGACACTTGATCACTTTTGGAAGTATTTTAATAGTTTGCCCGTTTTTGCTGCGATCATTAGTTAGTGACAATGTCATTGTTGGAGCACTACTTAAGGCAAAAAACGGTCAGCTGCAGACGAAGCATTTTTTGGTTTACTTAAAGAGTTGTTCTTGCAGACTTTTTTGCTCAAAAGACATACTGTGAATGAACAGTATTACCAGGCATTACTGTCTGATTGATTACGAAAAGCAATTCGCAGCAATTGACCAGGTTTGCTGCAGAAAAATGTCATTCATTAAAATGGCAGTGCCCCACCATGCAATTGGCCCATTAGAGTTAAGAAAATTGAAAAGATGGGCTGGGAACTGCTACAGCATTTGCCATACAGTCCAGATTTAGCTGCAAGTAATTTTCATTTGTTTGGACCACAGAGCGAATCACCTGGAGACATTAAGTTTAAAAACGACGAAGATGTTCTACAGCATTTTGTCCAGAAATTTCTACAGATGCCAATAAAAAAACTTAATGCTACGAATTCCAGCCAACTTGTACAACAATGGGAACATTGCAGTGAACTGCAGGAAGAAAATGTTCAAAAGTAACATAACTGTCAGAAATGTGCGATTTACTGTCGTTGTATTAAGGACATAGTCCTGGAACTTATTGAACGCCGCTTGTACTACTTGGATGGACGAATGTCTGCAGACAGGTAAACCATCTCAGTATACAACCAGCCACAAAGCCTTCCACCCCTCCGGTGTAGGTAAATCGAGTACTGACCTGTCTGGCTGCGGTTAAGGTGGGACACGTTCACCTACGTTGGGTGGCAGGTAACACTGTGTGATCTCAGATGGCGGGTGATGTTCCGTAACTTCCGTTACTGTGAAAAGGGCTACAGTACACTAGAATATCAGTGTGTTCTCTTGCTCTGTTCTATCACTAAGCTATGTGTTCTGCTCAACTAATTTCATTCTCCCAACATTAAAGACAGCAGACCAAACGCACATTATTACACACATGCCAGTAGTGACTAAATAAACAAATTCCAGACATAATGCAGTGATAGTGCTGTATAATCGATCAACTAAAGCACAGTCAATACAGTTACTAAAGCCATAGGCTTATCGATATAAACAGCACACGTATATACAGGGCTTGGCTTGAAGTGAAAAAATAGGCGCCAGTACGAGAACTGCTGGAGTGTGTACTGAGTGTAATTATTTTGTTACTATCAGTTAAGAAGTGGTGGTATGCTTTCCAGGCAGCCAAGGAAGTGCCAATGTGCCATACTGGACCACTTCGAGCCCTGCATATGTTATACATGTATACACTGTGTCTCAAAAAATTCACACAGTACCCTGTATGAATTCATTGTTGTAAATGGCCAGCTTCTGAATTTCACAAGGTAGTGTAGCATCAGTATTAAGGTGACGAGCAAAACTGTAGTCATCTGCATCAAGTTACTTCACAATGTTGTATGCCAAAAATTACTACAACCGGCCAACGTTTCATGGAATAATTAAAAAAATAACACTGGCAAAGTTTTTTTGGACACAGTGTATGTATATCGATGCTTGACATATACACAACGACAGTGCAGTTAATTTGTATGCTGTCACCAGGGCATACTCATTGGCTGTGGGTTTTGCAAGTAAGACATCACGACTGCAGATATTGACAACCTGAAACAACACAATACGTCAGCTTACTCTCAACAGACAACCTACATTCACCACTCAAGTAAATATATATATAAATGTACAAAACATCAGTTTATACACTTATTAACGGTGACATGCAATGACTGACACATCAAAAACAGCAAAAATCATAAAAAGTGATATTACTCACCATCACATCGCCTAACTGTCAATGTGCTGTTGAATAATATCACCTTTTTATGATTTATGGGGAGAGGAGGGGGTTCGGTTGAATCCATGGAACCCCCTTTGATATGGGCCAGCCACACATTAGATAGTCTAAATGTCACCCTTTAGTGCAATGACACTGTTGGCCAGATGTCGCAAATGACACGAAACCTGTACAATTTCTTGCTTCACTCTGTCGGAAATTTGCAGAGTTGTCTGCCAGAAAATTGCATCTTCCTGCCCTTGACTTTTGGTGATGATAGTACATTATGTATAATGCTGTGTTGGCACCTAACTGCACCCTACATTGTCTCAAAACAAGTAACAGACACGGGAACTTAACAAATAACATCCAACTTTACAAGCAACCTTAGCTAGCAAAATGAGTAACTACAGAATAATATGACAGTAATGAAATAAGCTGTTCTGATTGGGCAGCTGTTGAAGACCAATGGCATCGCAATATGGGCGAGGTAAAACTGCCCCTCTAAATTTGGGGGCCGGAAATTCCCCATTTTGGGGATATTTAGGATTAAACTGAAACTGAGCATCCATAATTAATTATTAATGTACTATGTCAAAAATTTGCAGTGGTCAGTCGTAAACTGCAACTTCTTGCCACCAGCCTCTATGACCCAGAACACCACTGCTGCTGCTGCTGAAAACTTACATGAAACTGCTGAGCATCTGTTTTGTATCTTCAGACGACCGGGAATTGGCAAAGCTGATGAATGCACAATAGATTGCTGCCCAGGCACACCATTTCAGCTGAAAGACAAATCAACTACGTATTCTAGCAACTATCAAGTATAATAACAAAGTATCCAATTACCACAGAATTGCTGCATAGTTGCTGCTTATCAGTTCTGTTACATGCAATAGAGTCATTGCTTCCTCGTGTTTGTGATAACGGGTGGCGCAAAAAAACACATCCTGAACATCTGCATGCATTATTCAGCCTAATGGTCGAAATCAGTGGCAGATTCAAGGGGGGGAGGGCGGCCGCCCCCCTATCGATCGCATGCATCAAAATGTGCAAAAGGAAATTTATCTCCGTGAAGTATACACGCCGTTATAGTTATGCAAAAGTTCGGGACGTTTTTTAGCGCCACCCGGTATTAACAGTTTAAATACATTAATATAGCAGTAGCTAAAATATTGAAAGTATCATTTAACAATGTAGATTCCAGTCGGCAGAGGACTGGGTTAACCAGTCTTCGGGTGTTGGTTGCTGAAAGACGTTCAAGATTTTTTAGTAAATTACATCAGTCGACTCTGTTTAGATCGTTAATGCCTCTGTTCTATAATTGCATCTTCTGAGTTTGTGTATTTCTGTTTTTATTTAGGTTTTAGGCCAGAGTGTGTTCTTTTTGTGTCCGTTTCTTTTATTCTTTTTTATCTGTACATTGTTGCTGCTGTCTGTATGAAGAAATAAAGATATATATTAAGTTCACAACTGTTGCCAACCGGGCTTTAATGGTTGTTGGCCCATGAACATGGAATGATGATGGTGACCTGCCAGATAACGTGATGTCTACCGAGTCATCCACCTTCCGTCAGCGACTAAAAACTTACCTGTACATGATGTCATTTTCCTGGCCTTTCCTGAACTGGATTCCATCAATTATTTATGTATTACCATGGACTTAGTAGTTTGCATTAATTAGGCAACCTTAAAAACTCCAAGTTAATCGACTGACTGATACCGATATTGCAAACTTCTGTTCTTGTTATATCAAGGTCAACAAGAGCCCAGCTATCGCTATGGTTAGCCTACTACACTATTGACACACACTCGCAGTATGAGTCTATAACTGTCCAATTACAATGTTTCAAGCATTTTGTTGCCTGCACTCAAAATGTAAATGTAGTTACTTACTTACTTACATAACTTCTGATATAATGTAAACCTCTGGTACCTCCCCGAAATACTCAGATTGCAAACCACAGCCAGGGTTACCATAGAGAGCCTACAGGAACTTACAAATGCCCTATCCAATGGCACCATCACCGACCCCGTACGACAAACCATTTAGCTACAGTACATACATTACAGACAGATAACATATCGCAGCATAACAATGACTGCTAATAATTGGTCAGCTAAAAATTGCACAAGAGTAAAAATGTAAGATTATTTTTAAAACGAACATAAAAAGTAGCATAGCATGGATACCTTTAGCATAAGGCCACACATGCTGAATATCATGCCCAACAAGTTCATGTATTCTGGTGTCGGATCATCAGCTACTGTTCCAGTAGGCAATGGCTTATACCTGCAGAGAATATATTACACCAAACCCAAACTACGTTTGACAGTGTAACAATATCTCACTATTCTTCTTAACTAACAATTCATTTCAAGACTTTGTAGGTAATGTATTACACATGTGCGAACTGTAAAGAAAAAAATCAGTGCTAGCGGTAGATCGGCAATCTCGCACTAGAAAGCAGAAAATTACTAGCGGTAGATCGCCATTTACCTATTCACATTTGTCTCATTGTTAATGTAAGAATGCAGCCACATTTCTTCTTCACTGCATCGCTAAGACTGTCGTTGGAACTGAAATGTTATCAATTACCAAGCATTAAATAAAATTTATTAGCGTATAGTTCTAAGTCCATGTTACAAAAAAAAAGCTATGGCTTGTGATGGACTCTGATAATACTGAACAAGCCTGATTTAAATATGTGACAGTGTCGTGGCATGGTTTGTAGACCTTCTATGTCTACCACGCATTTAAATTCTACCATCTTCCCAATAATGTATCTCCCAAATCTACCTCTAGCAATTTTCCAGTGCTAACAGCATGATCGCCGATCTACCGCTAGAATTATTGAAAGAAAAATAATACTGAATGCATAAGTGCACACGAGGCTACAGTGGCGGAAAATCTGCCGCGCTAAGTGCCGTCCATTTGCTGAAGTGGCGGAATTTCCGCCCAGCAAAAAAATGCTGCAGCGGTGGAAATACCGACCAAGGCCATCCGTGTCTGATGTCGCCATATCGAGCGGCACGGACACGGTGCCACGGGAGCAACTGCCCAACCTAGGCCGTAGCCTCACGGGTCGGCAGTCTGGCCAAGCAACTCCTCAAGCTAGGAACTATCATTGGATAGCCGCTTGGCAAGTTTTATCAACTGCTTGCACCAACCTCAATATCTAAGCCATATTGCACAGCAATATGTGATGTCCACTATTGTTGATATAATCTTTCTAAAATGCTTTAGAACCCTAACCCTAGTGGTAATCACTGAACCCTACACGACAATATAGACACAAATTGTAGTCTCTGCCGGCTCGCCATACCGCCATAACCGATAACCACTCGCAACGTGGGCGCCACATGTTGCACGCAAGCTGTTAAAGTTAAAAGTCATACATTCTACAAAAAAACAACTTTCGCCTGAGCTATACTGTAATATAATACTGAATAAGACTGATACCTCTATAATTATTCATATTGCAAACAAGCAATTCAGTACAGCATCAGAGCAAATCGCGCCAAATCCATTCACCTAAATTGCTTTAAAACTGAACAAGAGGGTGCGGCTGTTGAGAGGCCACCCGCTATGGGGCTGTCCTTGCAGTTGCAGTGAAGTTATGGGGATTTTTTGCAAACTGCGAAATTAGCTGCCATGACCTTGACCCTTTGACTTTGAAACTGGTCCACGGGGTGCTCGAGTCCCAGGGACCCTTCCTACCAAGTTCGGTCTTCCTAGGCCATTTCGTTTTCGCTCTAGGTGGAGGCACATGATGGACAAATGGACGGACGGAACGGCCATTGCCATGGCAACGAGGTCACCTGGTGCAAGGCGGCAAGAGATCCTTATGCCACCTGGCAAATATCAAGTTGTTCGGACAACAGGCGGCGAAGTTATGGGGATTTTTCGCCAACAACGCAATTAGCTGCCATGACCTTGACCTCTGATTCCTTGACCTTGAAATTGGTCCATGGGGTGCTGGTATCCCAGGGACGCTTCCTACCAAGTTTGGTATTTGTAGGCCTTTTCGTTTTCCCTCTAGGTGGAGGCACGGGACAGACAGACAGACAGCATCAACACATGATGGGGCCTCCTTCTAGGAAGGACGGCCCCATAATAAGCTGCAGAATACAAATATGTTATTACGAGAAGAAACGTTAATTATGACAGTAGACTGCACAAGGGCTATAGTCACAGCTGCTTCAATAGCGCTATTTATGGAACGCCGAAAACAGACATACGGTTTACGGTTTCCGCCACTCCAGCAAACGGACGGCACATAACGCGGCGAAATTTCCGCCACTCGAGATTTCTTCATAAAGTGCAAGGTAAAATAATTAGCTATCAACACAATGGGCCAAAACTAGTGCGGATCAGAAATGCCATATTGTCGATATTGCACTTATATATCAAAGTAAATATCAGGTGCCTATCGTGACCATACTGCAATACCGACTAGGGACATATTGGCTGGTGTTCAGCTATGTTTACACCAAAAGATGGGCGTGGTCAACATGAGTGACATGAGTCGGTAGTTTTTTCGTAAGAAAACTGTCAAGCGCTATCATAAATCACAACCTGTGGACTTTATTCGGTCGCCGAGGATCAGTAGTGTTATTCGCTGCAGCAGACATGCCTCACTATTTACAATAATTCGCTAATTCATATAAAAAACAACAGACTTCCAGAACCGGAAATGAATTCAAGCTCCAATCTCCAAAATCAGTAAGTAAATTTGAAAGAACTGTAAGAGATGGGCAGCGCAAAAATTAAATATTCGAATATCTGTTATATTAGATTATATATTTTTAATTTGCAGAAAAAAAGTTAGTAAAAAGCGGCTTTCCATTTTCTTTTAAAGATTACACACAAGCTTTTAGTTTTCTTTTTCTAACGGTATTTTTAATTCACTTTTCGCATTCGCAAAAAGGTCAGCAGTGTATGACATTTGTATCAATACGATGTTCAAAATAGACGCTGAATAATGTTTTCTTGCAACATGTCCTTCAAACTGATGACAAAAATGTCGCGGTAGGCCTACTTTCTCAATTCTTGTCACGGTTTACGGCATCCAGGCACCGTGACACGACAGTGACCGTGACCGCGGTCGTTGGGCTATATTTAGAATGACGTGATAACAACACTTGCGAGGCTGCGAGCGGGTTAGTAGGCCAAAGACGGAGGTCAGTAAAGTTCACCATTGTTTACGTGTTGCGTAAAAAGTTTCGATGCCAATATTACAGTGAAATGGCGGAAGCTAGAAGTGCCGTTGCCGAGCCTCGTGTACACGACTTCAGAGAGGGAAAGAATGCCTGGAAAGACCTGGCATTGGGCTGGAGATATTCGGTCGTTCGCAGTTTCTATCGAACCAGGTTAATCAGCTGATCGTTTCACTTTGTAATCACTGCCATAAAATCGGCCCACTTCGGCTTTGTCCGCTGAATATGCTAGTGAGACAACGGTAGCACTAATTGCTGAATCGGCCTAAATCGGCCCACTGCTAACGCAGCAGTCGGCCCCGTTCATGACGCCGATGGATTAGCAGTAATTATTCAATCGGCCCACTGCTGGTTCAGGTTTTGGTTTGTTTTTGGGTTTAGGTTTAAAGTTTAGATTTATTACTTAAAACTATCGCTTATTCAGTTACATCCATCGGCGTCTTTTCAGGCCGATTCAGCTGATTCAGCAATTAGTGCTACCCGTGAAACAATGGCTCTGTCAGTCAGCTACAGTACTTTTTACGTCGTAGCAGATTCCAGAATCCAGCTTGCATATTTAATCTTGCATAATATGTGTTGCATCTCATGCTCTGTATGGCGTTTATAACCATAGGGCACATGAACCTAACTCTAATCCTATGCTAATCCCTGTCTCAAACCCTAATCCTTAATCCTAATTAACTTCTAACCTAACTATAACCTTATCGAATTTTGGCTTTTTCGCCCCTTTGCCGTTTCGCTTCCTGGCTGATTCACCTCCTGGCTTGTTCACCCCTGGCTGATTCGCCCGCTCAGCTTGGACGATTTGCCGCCATTGAGTAATATAGTAATCTAATGTGTACTAATATTTTTTGTTTTGTTTTTGTTTACAGAACGACTACTACTACAGTGCATTGTCACTGAACTGATTAGTAGATTAATTATATCAATTAATGTTATACCTTGTAGCTACAATTTTCCGACTGACAAGTTTGCAACTTTCTTATGTAGTCTAATTCTGACAGAGACCCGCAAATCTCTGCATTAATTTTAATTTTGTTTTCTCCACAATACTGTGATTTTTGCCACAAATATCTCTTTTTTGACCGCAAAGATAGGCCTACCTGAAATGCTAAAGACCAAACATTGGTCTACTGCATGGGCGCTGCGTGTGTGTCAAGTCGGCAGGGGCGAATCATTCAATCCGAGGGGGCGAACAGGCCAGGAGGTGAACGAGCCAGGGGGCGAATCGTCCAAGACGAAGGGGCGAATCAGCCAGGGGGCGAACAAGTCAGGGAGCGAACAAGCCAGGGGCAAATCAGCTAGTGGGCAAAAAGGCCAAGGGGTGAAATGGCAAAGGGGCGAAAAAGCCAGACCCCACCCTATCCTTAACTTTATATTTTTTAAACCTAAGTCTATGTAACAGTTTCCAGGTTTTGTCAGTCACCCTTACCTACTCAGTTACTCATAATAGTGCCAAAAATGCACCAAACACTATTTTTGCACAAAAAATGCAAAAATTTTCTGCGGAGGGATCTTTTCTAGTGAGGATCAAGGAGACTTCTCCCCACACTCACCCCTCAAGTGCCCTTCTCTTTTACATCTAGATCCTGGCTATGCCAGTGTTTCCATTTAGTTTTTTTTTATAATAGCTGAACTGCAGCATGCCATTTGGTCCGAAGGTGCACTCAGTGCACTGTTACATTGTGTTGGACAGAGGTGACTGACTCCCAGAGGAAGGAAAATGGAATCTGTGAATCATCGGGGCAAGGAGAAATTTGGAGTCAAACCTGCAGCCGAAACATGCAATTGCATCTGGTGACCAAACCATATCAGTTTCTCACTGCCACCTGGTGAATACAAACCATTGGTTGAGTATGCTTGACACAGCGATTTCACCATTTTTCAAATGATTTTGGTCCTTGTTTCTGTGATGTGCAGAAACCTGATTCGGAATGGCATGTGGCCAACGTCGGTGTACAATCTCGGCGTTGGTGTCGCGCTGTTTTCGACGTCTCTCATTGGTGACTGGAAGATCGTTGCTCCCGTCAACCGACGCCTCTGGGCAGTTGGGAGAAATCTGCATCTTCCTTCTGGTAACAAACAACTTTTTCAAGTTAGTTGGGGCGTAAAATTTAGGACATTGGACTTTCAGTCCAGAGTTGGTGGGTTGGATTCCCAGTCGGTTTGCTGTCAAGTGGTTACTACTTGGATGGCTAAGACTCTCTCTTTGGTATATGACTAGCCTCTTAGCCTGGGGTAGGTTAAGTGAATACCAGTCTGTTTAACTGAGGTTTCAGTCGGCAGAATTCCATGCCTTCTTTTCGGCAATTAGCAACTTTGCTAGGACACTGCAGTTAGGACATTTGACTGGCGGGGGTTGACATGGAAAGAAATAATTAAATTACCAGGATGTGGAACTATTGGTATGTCAATTCAACTCTGTTGCACAGGGGCGTCACTCTACATCCATTGAGGACTACACTTAAAGTGTATTACATTTTGGAAGGGGGCACATTCTAAGATTTCAGGGGCAGTCATCATTCCACCAGTAAATCTGTAAAGACAAAATGTGTCTGTGGCATGAGCAATCCTGCACCACACTGGCGGCATGCAGCATTTCCCAAACCTCTTTGCTGGATCAACTGAAAGCCACAGGGGTGAGGGGTGGACTGGAACTCTCCCCTTACCTCTGGAAATGTCTGGATATGGCCTGAGGATATGGCCATCAGTTTTGCATGTTAAAGATCACGTTGTAACTTGAAATCAGTAATAACGTTGCTGTGGTCATGCAACATTTGTTTGTGTTCAGGATTGCCGTATTACGTGGCGGTCTTCATTATTTCTTCAGCGAGTGGTGTCGCGCTTTTTGTTGCACTGCTCTACGCACGTCGATGGCTGCTTCGCATTCTGCTCTCATATAGAGGATGGATGTGTACGTAGTCCTTATTTCACCTTCAGGGTGGGCAGATTATTACACCTGCCCAGCGCTGAGACTGTATCAGTTCGGCCCAATTCACATCCCCAAATTGATGTAACCATAGGTCACAGTAACTGGCTGTGAAGCCATAGATGACTACGTAGTCGAAGTCAACATTAAAGCAGAGAAATTTATTCACTTAGCACTGGTAATTTGTAGTATGGTTGTTTTGCCATATCATCTGCTCTTAGTTGACTCCTCACTTCCAGATTATAAATTCTTCCACTAAGCTCCATTACCTCATCAAGGTGGCAGACCATGGTGGGGTTGACTGTCCACTTTTTTAGTAACGGTAATATTTATAGTAGTAGGCAGTGCTTATGGTGCTATCATTCTGGCACTGCCACTGCAAGAGTTCATCTGCTTTGTTTGATGAATGTACTACAAGTGCTGGGTGGCTGCTAACCTTTGCACCAAGCCCATTGTGTTAGATAGGGGTCCCTGAATACACAGAAAGGAAGATTTTGGGTTGAACCCCCAGCCAAAACGTGCAGTTGAAAATTTCTGTCAAGCCATCATTTCTATGCTGCCACCTGGCAAATGCAGACGAGGAATTAGGTGGACTTGCCACAGTGAGTAATTCAGCTTTTTTGCTGAATTACTTTCGTTCTTGTTATTATTAGCCAGTCGTACTGTACAGTTATGCTTATGGTACAAGGTTGTGTCTGTCTGACTCTCTCTTGTTTGTAATGTATGTATTGTGGCTAAATGATACACCTTACCAAAACACTGTTTGAAGAAGCAAACAGGGTTACTTGACTGCTACTATGTGGTATCAGGTCGGACCTTTTACTGCCTCTTCATTTCCTGAAATGCACTTAAATACTTGCATTGTGAATTGCTTACTAGCAGTACTTTAGGGGTGTGGTCGGAAGTTTACGTTCGCAAGTTATGTAAGTAAGAAACTACGTTGACATTTGCTGGTCTTTTGGTGCAGCTAGGTATGGTTGTGTGCCATAGCGACAGCTGGGCTTCTTGTTGTTACCTGTAGACGAGACACCACGCAATCAGTCGTGGTTGACTAAACTCTGGGGCAGACTGGTCTGGTTGGTGTCTGGCTACCAGCCGACAACATTCAGCTACCAGAAGAGTTTGCCTCGACTACCAGTACCACCGCTCAGCCAGACCGTTGACCGATTTCTCATATCTATGCAGCCGCTCTATGGTGCCAACTCGGAACAGTTCAAGAAGCTCAGCACAAGTGCACAGGTGTTATAGTTTCTGTTATTCTTTGTTACATATTGGGGTGGCAATTTGGCTTAGGTGATAATGGCATCAATGTCAGGCTCTTTTAGTACCTGGATCATTGATCACCAGGGGCCGTATGCATAACAACGTCGTAACTTTACTTCCAAACTAAAATCGAATTACGTCGGACGTAGTGCTAAGTCTGCATAACGACGGTATGCATAACGACGACGTAGCATTAGTCAGACGCCTACGTCCGAACTAACTCTAGTCGCTCCAGCGACCTGTCGTAAATATTTAGTCGGTCGTTGTCACTTGTCAATGTAAACTAACGTTGCTAAGGAGAAGCTGCAATCATGTCATGCGTCGTAAAGGACGTATGGCGAGTCAGTTACACTACTGAAACTAATTGCAGTATTAAAAGTTGCCGAGTAAAACGTTTAGCATTCGATAAATTTCACTTATTCGCATCGCGCATTTTTACTTAGCCCATGGAGCTGTAACTAGGCTTGAGCACGCCCGAGACTGCAGCAGACGACAAGTCAGGCCACATCTATTTTTAGCTGCAGGCCGGCCGAAGCGGAGTGCTTTTAGCCAGGGAATTCCAGAGTCAAACTACCTGACGTCAACTACATCGGTAGTAGTTAGTCGCTTGCTACGACAGCGTTTTGCATGCCGTCAAACGCGATGTACACCTTACGTCCAAACTAATCTACGACGTTGTTATGCATACCGCCCCAGTAGACAGGTAAACCATCTCAGTATACAACCAGCCACCCTGGCCAGCTCAGCCTGGCCGTCCCTTCACGTTTAGGCACACTGAGTGCAGTCTATCCACTAGCCCTGTATCCATGGTCTAGCAGTGTAAACTGGGGTCTGGCTGAGGGCTAAAGAAATAGAGATCAGTGCCGTTTGATAAGTTTTATGGCTTGGAAAAGACCTTTCATTTAACACATTACTCGTTGCTTACTAAGACCTACAAAAATTCTGTGCTTCTAATTGCAGCCCACAAAAGAGTAGGGACTGTTACGTGACTTTTGATACCAAAGAAAATATAAGACCTTGGGGAATAGCTCAAGCCAATTTTGACTACGATATCTACCAGATCCTTCGCTGAGAACCAGGCCTACGCTAATTATTTATTAATTTATTTTAAGCCATTTTTTTCAGAAATAAACACAAACAGCGCAATTAGAATTTTCACGTTTTTTCGATCGCAGTTTTATATCATTATATCATGAAATTAAGCTGAGTTATTGTCTTTGTATGCGGGGCCCACTTTGGACATAAATTCTGATGATTTGCAAGCGATTTGTTACACAAACTTAAAATTCTGCTAAATGATTTACATTGAGATTTATTTTATGCTTAATTAATTTGTTACAGCGTTTACTTGGAAAATAACTCAGGGTTATGCAAGAATTTGGAACATTTATGTTTCACATGGTAGTGTGTTGACATAAATTAGATGAGGTGAAAAATGCAC
>Ga0209671_1001134_pt1 | contig 21213 bp, 11 predicted proteins | sample WorMetHERISLAND2_2_FD_187401 | JGI IMG/M metagenome (GOLD analysis project Ga0209671, IMG submission 187401) | Marine gutless worms symbiont microbial communities from Max Planck institute for Marine Microbiology, Germany - Olavius geniculatus... | ecosystem: Host-associated > Annelida >... | reverse complement strand
CCTCCTCATCAGACATCTCGTCGTCATCACTGCTTGATAAACCCACACTTTCATCATGATCTATCGTCAGTACTTGCGGCGCTCGACCTGCCTCTACTTCCGCCACTCGCCTGAGTGAAATCACACAAAATGTGACAGGATGCTGCGTGACAGTTTTGAATATATGTAGCTCTATTGTAAACATGTAAATAGGGAATGCAACCTAGGTACCCCAAAACCCGGGTAAACCCAACCGTTTTCAAACCCGACAATCCGGGTTTGAGAGTGGGCAAAACCTGGGTTTAATTTTGGGTCTCAATCAGCAGGCCTATGCAGCACGAAATTGCCAACGATAGTTTTTACATGTACTATTTTGAGCCAACTGTTAAGCTGCAAGCACAAGCTTAAAGGCCAGGCACTTCAGTAACCTATAAGTTGTCGTCTGTCTGTCTGCAGTCTGTCTAGTTTTGTAACGGATGTATTGTGGCTAACCAGTAGACAGAGGAAAGCTATATTTACACGAATAATTAGCTTTGTTAAAAGTAACCTAAACGTGCAAAATTTAGGCAATGCAGTGCAAGGTAAACAGTTTCAAATTTGGAGTTAAATGCAGAGAGTAAAAAATGTGCGCTTTTCAACAAAAAACCGGCTGTAGAGCCTATCTCATATTTTTGGCAAGGTTTCAATCTATTAGTCATATGCTTATAGTCTCATAGAGTCTATAATTTTACTATAATAGACAGTATTTGCAATATGCTTAGGCGTATAGATCTCGTATTGTTTAACTCATTTCCATACATCTAACCGCTTATGATCTTTGCAATCCACTGCTCGTGACTCGCGAGTCTGTCTCTGACATTTGACCACTACCCTGGTAACTGCAGGCCTACATTATGGTAAGTACTGGCAGCCCGCCGAGTACGCGGCCTATAAAACCCGGCCGTCAAACCCGTAAACCCGGGTTTGAAAAATACACCCTGGGTTTGCATTCCCTACATGTAGTGAAAGAAATAGACATCAATTCTCTCCATCCCTTTCCTCCTCTTTGCATTCATTTCTTCACTCCTTCCCTCCCCAGCCCTTCTTTTTCCTTCTCTTCTCCTGCCCCAAAATCTTAGCAATTGCACCTGGTGAGAATAATTTTCTATCATTGTGAAGAAATGAATGTTAAAAATGAAGTCAAAACAAAATGCACAAAAAAGACGGCAGAAAAGTGTTAACTAAAAAAGCGCAAGACTCATGCCAAATGCATGACACTTGGGTCTAAAAATACCATTACATGTGCAAAACAATTCTATTTCTAACAGCCATTTTGCATTTTCCACATCTATTTTGGTTAGCCAGTCGTTTACAAAAGGCATCTAAGGAAAGTCCAGCAACCTCCAGAGAAATTATGGAGACTGCTGATCCACCATTTCATAAACAACAATAAAGCAAGCATTATGATTAATTAACCATGCAGTACTGGACATAATGCAAAACTAGAAAACTACGTCTGGACCAAGACGAGGACACGGGCTATGAACAGAGACACTGGTTCATATTTCCTATCACCGGCTTACGACTACATTCTTCTCTGGAACTCACGTGACACTACCCGGAGAAGAGTCGACTCATTTTCGAAAAAGGCAACAGAGGTTGCCGAAACGTCAACCAAACAATAATAAGGTTTGAAACAGTTAATTTTTATGTTACGTCTGGACCAGTGCCAACATATTGCGCAGCTGTCCACCTGACCTTTGAATGTTAAACTTGAAAATGAGCACATCGGTTACTCCGACCCCATGAAACATTTGCAGTGATTGTGGTTTTTTAACCTTTTCATTTTCGAGTTAGAAGCCTTAACTGTACGTGGAACAAACTGATGGACGAATGCAGTGGCTTCTATCCCTATACCTGGTGGCTGCAGCTTGGGAACAGTGAAAAATAGGAGGGGGGAAGTTTTGATAAAGTTGTAGATCAAAACTTCCCCCTATTTTTATTCCCCCTATTTTTCAATATGCACCTTTAACAAAAATTTCCCCTATTTTTACATCAGCTCTATTTTTCACTGGGCAAACTACACCCTTAACAAAACTTTCTCCCTAAAAGGGAAAGAAGCCCAAAATGGAGGGGAAAACTTGAGTCAGAAACTGGGGGAAACCTCAGCCCCAAAATGGGGGAAAGTTGCACCCAATTTTGATTCCAGATTTAGGGGGATAGAAACAACTTGATGGATGGACAGTTAAGATGTGTAGTGCAATCTATTGAGACAGCCACACAGTAAAGCAACCAGAGCAATAATTGATTGAAATTAACACCAATATAAAGACATAACACAACACTGAGCTGCTAAATTAAAAAATGATAGAATTTACTTTCGATGCTCTTCTTTCCATGCGCGAAGTTCTTCTACAATTGACAGGAAGCTGCTGTCGGGTTGCACCAGCGCAGTGTCATAACTGTGCTCTGGCCGGAATGAAACCTTGCCGCACATGATGCATCAACAGAACAAAACATTAACAATAACCTCACACATTCAGAGACTTGAAGCCATGGCTCAAAGCAGAACATTTCCATTTCATCTTTGGCCATAGTGAAGCTCAACGTCTTAAGCCTACACTGCACCTGCTTCAATTTGTTGTACAAAAAATAAAGTTTAAACTGACAGTAACAAGGTCATTATCTCAGACAAAAATACACTGTGGAGTAAAGCCACTAACTATTTTGTTCACACAAAACAGCACAGTGACTCTGCCTCTTTAAACAAAAAACAAATTCTAAAATATTCATCTTTTTATACTGAAAGCTCAGTAGAAAGTTTTAAAGAAAAAACTGCACAGTTGCTAGTTGCTACCACAAGCAATTACACCATTTAACACAGACAGATAAGCAGTACAAGTCTGATAGAGAATACAAAACTACTGTACCTGGGACGGCTGAGGTGCAGTTCTGCGGCTTCTCAAAGCTCTTGACACATTTCCACACAGAATGGACCCAATCGTCAACTCACATGCAACGTCCTCTTCTAAAACACAACAGTCAGAAACAGCGTTGAAAATGCTTTTTAAAAAAAATCCAACCCAATAGGTTTTATGGGCTGTACTGGGTTCTGGATTTCTGGGTATCTGCCCGGGTGTTTGTACCATGGTCACAAACGGAAATGACCATTAACGGTAGCTTGGTGGCATAATGTATGATAAAAAAATTATGGGTTTGACACCCAGTTGGGTCATTATTGATTGATTACTACTTAGATGTATTACTGCCTGCAAACACTTCAAAGAGGGATCTGGAAAGGGGCAGCATCAGTTAACTGAAAATGCACGAGATTCACAAGAGATGTGCGAGACTTGGCAAGGCTGTTACTTAAAAGTTTAACACTTAAATCATTAAAAAATTTTCCAGTGTGTGATCAATGAGAACCTCCAATAAATTGTGAAATATAACTCCACCACCTACGTACCAAACGATGTGATGGAGACAGGTCTTGAAGACGTGCTGGGTCTACCACTGTCTGGGGTGGAAGATCCTCTGCCTGGGGACTGACTGGTAGCTGTGGGTGGTCGAAGTGGTGACTGTGGCTTCAGTGCTGAACCAGGTTGGTAAGTGGTTGCCGGCTGCTGCCATGCTGTACTTGGCCGACCTACCAGCACCAATCCTCTCCAGCAATCACTGACGGATTTATTTTATTTAATTTTTACCTTTTTACTACAGCTGTCAAGGCGTTAATTTTTTTAACGCATTAACGCAGTGCATTAATTTTTTTAATGCATTAATTAACGCGTAAATTAACGCACCCAGTCCTGTCGAGATGGAGAGTAAGAGGTAAATTACCCCGGGCCCGAGACGTTTATGGGACCCGCCTGTAGAATATAGAAAGTTAGAAAACTGAAAAAAACTTTTAAAAACACATATAATTTTTATTTTTTAAACGTATTTAGACTATTTACTATTTAACTATTACAGTATTTTTATTTTGTATATCATCTCTTGTCCGTCATAGAGTCCATCATTTTGTGATGGACTCTATTGGGTTACAAACAGTTTGTGCACTTTGAGCTAAAAACAGCGCTTCTATAGTGACAGCAATTTTGCAAACATCCTTAGCAAAACTCCCCCCCCATTTTTTACTGGGCGCAAGCTACGTCCACTGCAGGTATAGCGACAGAACTCCCTGCACTGCACAAATCCAGGACTTTCAGCTGACACGAAGAGATGCCGTACAGCACGACTTGTTGTTCACAACTAATCAAAGTAGTGAAGTTTAGACTTAACCAGGCACAAATCTGACGTTACAGTAAGATCCTTGCAGTTAATTGTTGGTCGCTCGGTGCAATGGTCTATAGCGGTGGCCTACTGTGGTACAGCATCGGAATCCTCTAAGTGGCCGAGAAATTGCTATGGGTTCCACGTTCACTCGCAGCAGGGAACACTAAGCAAACAGCTCAGGTCAACTCAGCCTCCTATCCTCAACTATCACGTGTTTTTTACGCATGTGCGTTAATTTTTTTAACGCACGTTAATTTATTAACGCATTAACGCATTAATTAACGCGTCAACTGTGACAGCTCTACTTTTTACCATATTCATCAACCAGCGTAAAAGAACAAAAGTAGTACAATGGCACGGGAGTATAAAATCAAATGAGAAAATACTGGCTAAAAGACCAACACAAGAATAAAACTGCCTCCCAGCCAAGGCAACAAAGTATGGGTACTGAATTGGTGACAGCATGTGGACTGGTGAACCACTGCACTGTACAACCAGACATCCAGGTCAACTCAACCTGGCCATCCCTCTGTGGGTAGGTGCAATGAGTACCAGTGAAGAAAGCACACTGCACAATGCACTAGCCCCATATCAGTGGCCTCTCAGTGTATGCTGGTGTCTGGGATAGTGAGGGCTGAGGATATGGAAATCAGCACCACCATAAACCTTGCAGCTTGGGAATGATTTTATATTATGACACATATAAAGTGCATATAATTGCACCTGGCACATTATCCAGTTTCTCTTCCGATGGAAACATTCCCTCCTGGACAAGTTCCTCGATCAACTTCCAGTCCTCATCAAACTCAGAGGCATGCCACACCGGATGCTGACGTTCAGGTGTGTCTAACAAAGGTTCATCATCCAGGTATTTTACCTGAGGCATAGCCTTCTTCACTGCTCTTCGGTAGTCATAGTTTGGCTGGACATCAGAACAATCAACATTTATCATATCAATAGTTTACAATCCAACATAACTTTACTACAGACAAAAATACTGCATAAGTTTGATTCAAGAAATTTACAAAACTAAAAAAAACACATAGCTGTGGAGATCTAACATAAGAATAAAATAAACAAAACTTGATTTTAGACTAAAAACTAAATACTGGTAATCCAGTACTTAGTTTAACACTGAAAAATACGAAAATTAAGCCTACATGTAGAAAAACTAACATATAGCTTTAAAACTAGAGAAAAAACTCATAACATCGTTTAAGACCAATAAAAACCAAAAACTTGGTTTAAAACTAATGAAAACTAGGAATGTGTATTCTCAAATTACTAATGCAACACTTCCAACTAACAAAATATAGTTAATCAGCAGCAACTGACATCAGATGAAGATGGGTTTGCAGCAAGACAAACTGGGTTGCCATCCAATGTAAGCCGTGTGAGATGCCGACACAATGCCAAGAATTCTATCTGGACCATGTCGTCAATATTGTTCCTACAAAAACACAAAGGTGCATTCAAAACCCACCAATACTGGTAAGTACCCTCCAAAAAACTGCTATCTAGTTCCCTAAAAATACTAAGCACTGTCAAAAAACTGTATTCTGCTTCTTCACTGCCTATTCATACATATTCATTCCTGCCCTGCTTTAAAAAGCAAAAAAACATTTGATGAAAAAAAAATTAATCATAAGGGGTATGTAGTTTGCCAGGCATAATGTAAAAATATTTCTGCTATACCATATGTAACATCTGGGCCCATTTTTGTATTTCATCATTTGTGAGAGTATAGCCCAAAAACCTTTCGCATAATGGAGTATATTTGTGTAACTTCGAGAACTAATACTCACTGTTGACCTTGATGCCAGTCACTATTTTCAATGCACTGCTGCAAACACTAAGCCAAGGCATTGAAAAGTAAAGACAGCAACTAAAGACAAACTGGCCACGAACAAATAATGATCAAGCAATGCAGCATATCACTTTTCATGCAACATACGAACCCTTCGAGATCAAGTGTCTGAATATGTTCAAGCAGAGTGCACGGGCTGATGTCAACAATGTCATTATAAGCCAGGTAGAGTTCACGAAGATTGGTGAGTGATGCAATGCCATCGAGGTCTGATGTAGCACAACGAGCCATCCATAGCACGCGCACATTGGTCAGACAACTGCCCAAGTCTCTGTCAGCCAGCATAGCATTGGTTTGTGACATCAGCACTCACAAGTTATGCACATTCATCAAAATGCAACCTTTATCTGAATTATCTGTTGACAGCCACTGCTGCTTTCTTCAGACAAAAACACCAGCAGCTGGAAAAAAGTCAAGTGTGTTTCACGACAAAATTATATAACTTATTAGTTACCATTTCAACCGATGAGTATATTCAAAGATCAGCAAGGGCATCATTTAGGAAGGCTGGACGTCATAATCTGTCGTTAGTACAAGCTTGCTTATCTCAACTAGTGCTGTCAGTTGCTACCCTGCTTCGACAGTAAACGTAATCAAGTTCACTAATGAAAAATGTTTATTGTGTCAGCACTGAGCAACATGGGGATATGAAATCAGGCATCTCGTGATCCAAAAAGCAACCATTTTGCAAGCTTGGTGTGCTAATGCACTGTCTTGCTCAAACATGTGAAAGTCCATCTATTCCCACAGACACGTAAATGCAATCGCTTTGCACATTTTTTGTGGTTGCAACTGTAAAACTTCACAAATCTGTCATCATCAAACCAAATTTTTCACCATCAGAGCAGGGTAGCAACTGACAGCACCAGTTGAGACTAACAAGCTTGTACAGGTCTGTGACATATTATGACGTCAGCGTTACATCACAACTAGCAAAAAAATATTTAATCAACTGCCATATTTTGTTAAAAATTTTTTGAATTAGTATTTCTTCAGCTACAAATGGTAAGTATTTTATATAAATTGATCATCATTTAAGTGAATTATGAAAGAAAGAAAAGAGGATCCTGTTTTATGAAGTATGTTGAAATCAACTACAGTTTAGAGAACAAGAAATAGTAAATAGATTGTGACCAATCTAATGTACTCCTCGCGTGCATCATTTTCTTTTGTATTCTTTTAGAAGCTTTTTCGTTCCTTTCGGTTTGTATTAGAGACTGGGCATCTAATTGAGACCCGTTTAATATTATACTGACAGTGACTGGCATTGAGGTCGTTATTGGAAATTGTCTCCCTGAAGTTTATAAAATATTGCCCAATTTTAGGAACTGAGAGGAAAAAATTTCCAATAACAGTCGATGATGCTAGTTACCATTTGTCTTGTTATACTGCAACACATGCATCTATCTGGCACCGTTACGGAGATATGGCACCTCAAAGATAATGGGGTCGCGACCTTGACCTTTTGGGGTCACGTGACGTCATCGGTCATATTTGTTGATTAAATATTTGACGTCATCGATCACATGACCATTCGACTCCCAGTGGTCAACTTCCTATGGGTGGTCCATAGTGACCATGCGTCTATCTAGCACCATTATGGAGATATGGCCGTTTGAAGTTCTTCCAGTAAGGCTCTTCCAAGAACAAAGATCAGTCGTCGGTCGGTTGGTTGGGCGTCGGTCAGTCCTCACTATTACACTGATCTCATATACTCCTCTTTGCTATGTTACGAATGTAGTGCGCAAGAAGTAAAAATATAAGCAGTGCATAATGCACACACAGTAGAAAGTCTACCTAACCTGACAGAAGAAACAATGCTGTTAGACAGTTTCAACTTGGACAAGTTTGGCACATGAGCACCAAAGTTTCCAAGACTTGTATCGCTAGTATCAACACGCATCTCAAGCATGTGAACTTCATCCAGGTTGTCTATACCAGTCAGTGCTCTCTGCCAAACAACAGCTAGCTATATTAAACTGCAGTTTTCACTTTGTTCAAGTTACTGGCCACAAATTAACACTTGAGACTATTTCATCAAAAACAAATAAACAAGTCTTTTGTGGAGAGATGTGGTTCTAAAAAAATAGCTTGTCTACATTAAAACTTTCTTCAAAATTAGCATATATCAGCCCCACTGTGGTCAGCCACCTTGACGTGGTGGTGGGGCTTTGCACCGATGACCCGAAAGATTTCTAAAATCTGGAGGCAAGGAGCTTACTAAGAGATGACCAAACCCATAAAAGCAGATTGCTACACGTTACCAGTGCTTTTGAGCTGGTTTCGGCTTCACAGCCAACTACAGCTTTATAGCCGTCCATTCACGGCTTTACAGCCATCTATTTACGGCTTCACAGCTGTCTATGCCTTTACAGCCGCTACCTGTAACCCTGTGGTTACATTCGGGGATGCGCATTGGGCCAAACTGATACGGCCTCAGCGCTGGGCAGATGTAAAAGCCTGTCCACCCCGGAGGTAAGGTAAGGTAAGGTAGCATATATCAGTAGCAACCGATGGACAGTAGTAACGACTCATGTGCATTATTATGTGGCCATCCTAATAAATCATTACCACCAATAAAGAATTTAAATAATCGATTACATGTCCCACACATCCATCTGTTGGTATGGGCTCTCAGCTCAAAAATTAAAAAAACACAGAAAAACCAAAATTAGCAGAAACATTCCTTCAGATAGGACTGCAGGAGTAAACCGCATGCTAACTTTTGGTTCGAAAAGTCAAAGGTCAACGTTAGGGTAGCACTGTGCAGCTCTAACTGGATGTCAGCACTAGTTTCTAGTTTGACACTCACAAGTTTGCGTGGACACAAATACTCCTCCATCAGTTGCAGAGACTCCATGTTTGCTGACAATAATGGCTTTGGATTCCAGCGTGGGTACTCTACAATCTGAACTCCACGTGGAAGAGCGCTTGTCGGCCGATCAGTACAGCTTTCAGAGCAGCATTGCATGTGTGCTCCATCAGCACAGCTGCTGTCCAATCTGTCCACAGACTGTGACGAACTTGGGCGGCTAGCGTGAGCATCCCCGGTCTGATGTTCACTGGCAGATGTTAATATCTCTGTGAATATACCGGAGTCTGAGCTAATGACCACCGGCCTGCTGTCAGATGTTGCAGAGCTGTTTGCAGAACAGGCTAATCTAGAATTCACAGTTGATAAATCACTGATTGTTGACATGGTTGATGTTGAACTGCTAGCATGCTGTAACCACAGCGATGACAAAGCTGCAGAATTAGACTCCATCAAGCAGTCCTGATGCCTATCTAAACAAAAACACAAAGCTGAACTATGTAAAAAGCCACAGCAGTCAAGTTTTAAATACCATTCTTTAAACATATATTTATGTTTACAACCAACAACATTTATAAAGCTCATGGCATCAGTGTCAACAACAATGTGCATGGCTTTGATAACATTAATTAGCACTATCTGCACTCTATCATTGTTGTAGTCAAGGCGCTGGAGAAGTGCAAAGGTACTGACCTACGCTCACAGCACAGTTCCTAACGGCGCTGGTCTAAAGTAGGATACCCTGATTTAAGCAATATGGCATACCTCACTAGACTCATAATGAATCTTTACATTCAATTTTTATGTTTCAATGGTGAACAGTGCATTACATTTTAAAAAATTGAAACACAACGCTAATCTGTTTACATTTTCGATACAATAATTCTAGCGGTAGATCGGTGATCTTGCTGTTAGCACTGGAAAATTGCTAGAGGTAGATCGGGTAGGCACATTATTAGGTACATGGTAGAACTTATGTTCCTGGTAGTCATAGGACCATGCCACGACACTGTCGCGTATTTAAATCGGGCTTATTCAGTAAACGAAACGAAACCTCTGATGACAAACATTTTAAATGACTACTGATTGGTGCGATTACTACAACATTTGCAGGTAAGTACACATCTTGTTTGGCCGTAATTTTCTGCTCACTAGTGCAAGATCACCTATCTATCCCTAGCACTGACCTTTTCGATAACAGTTGTGCAAATAAACAAGATCGACCTAACCCTAACCTCAAACCTGACCCCAGCCCTATCCCCTAGCGCTAACCCTATCCATAATCCCAAGCCTGGCCATAACCCTAACCCAAAACGTTCACGCAAAAAATGTGAAAAACAACTAAGAAACATCATTGTGAGTCTGCTGACGTACGTCATATTGCTTAAATCAGGGTATCCTACATTACACCGGCGCTGTTCCTAATATTGGAGACAATCGTACCGAACTTGTGCGACAACATTCACATTATATGATTATGTTGTTTTATTTTATGTACAAATATTTTGAAAAAAATTCCAGCTAAAAGCTTCGTTAGCAACCATCACTACATCACGTCATTTTCATAGAGAAATATATTAAACCACGCGCGTTGTTTTTAGTGATGGGCAATAATTACCGATACTCGATATTACAATTTCCGATGACGACTAAATTAATTAAGTAAAGATACTTTTTACGACTTTGGCATTACTAAAAATCAAATATGAAAATAATATACAGTTTTTGTTTAACCAAAACCTACTGTGTTAACCATATTTATTTACCCAAAAACTTAACATAAATGCCATTTTATAGATTTTAATTGTAAACAGTAAAGTTTTTCTTACTGCTTGATTTTTATGCTTAGTTTCGCTGACGATCATAGCCATTTTTAATTTTTTAATTAGTTGTTTAATAGCGCGATGTTCAAAACAAAAACTGCTATAAAATATAAATATATAAAAATGCCGCTAAAACATGTTAAAATTTATTGCAAATATTAAAATGTTACAAGACCGTGAGTTATAACAACGGGTTGGCTTTAATAAACAATAAAACAAACTAAGTCGCCGAATAAATATCGCGATACATCGATTATATCGATATGTTGACTCATCTCTACCACCTGTTATTCGTGTCACTTTATTTTCTCTATGCTGTGCGAAGTGCGGGCGTGGCAGTAAATAAGTGCGTTTAATCCCAACTTTTGAAATTTTCTGCAATGTAACGGAATATACGTGCAGGTAGGAACTTAAAATACTGCTTAATGAAGTATGTTATTGTTGTTATGTTGTGACTTTTCAACAGATTTTGCAGATTAATGTAGCAAATTTGTGTCTGATCTGATCGGTTGGACGCATAATGTTGGATTAGTTTCTAATTTACAGTACAGTTTAAGTAGCGGAACAGAAGATACATTCTTTATAAACATGTCGTTTGGGCAAGTTTGCTTGTTATTTGTATTGTAATATTGCTTGTTAGATTGTTAGATCGAAGTTATTGCAATTATTGTATTTATAACTGCACCTGGACCCATTTTGCCCACTGATAGATGCAAACATTAGCGACCAGTTGCACTGTTTTGGAGATCAGTAAGCCAAATAATAGCCAAATAACATTTAGAATATTTATAATATTTAATGTATTTTTTATAAACATGGTCTTGGTGGAGAAAATTATCTACAGTGAGTTGGCCAGCTAGGGATTCTGGGGTCACTCATCGGAGTCTAGGGCAAAGCCCCAGCTGAAATCGTATTTGTTGCATTTCAGCTTTGAAATATAACATCTAGTGGCAACAATTTAAATTTTTTTCTGATACATGAACTTATTAACTAGCAATTTGGCAGAGCACATAGTGTTCACTCACACATATGGGTGCATGGGGAGGGGGCAGCTGCATGTCCGCCTCTCTCCCATGGATCTGCCACTGATCTCTGTGGGTGTATTAGCTGTTACTGTAATGATGTGAGTTGCGTGGTTTTTGTTACAGATGTAGCAGTCAGTCTCTTAAGAGCTGCTGGCAACCAGCTTTTGTCTGTTGTCAATATGGCCAGTTTTGAGAGCATTGAGCTGTATGATCCAGAAAGTCCATCCGATGATCTGTGCCAGGAACTTAACCAGTCAGGTACCTGGCAAGACAGCATTGCTCAAGGCGGTTTTGAATCTGCTTCTGAAAAAGAGAATGCAGAAACTCGGAAGATTTCTGCTACAAAAGGCAGTGTTGCTTCTGGTACAGAAGTGAACAGTATTTCAACTGCAGAGAGGTCCAGTGCTGCTAATACAGAACACTTACCTTTCAAGAATGTTGATTCCAGTGTCGTTGAACCACCATCCATTGATAAGAATGAACAGAGTCGTTTGTCACGTGTTCCAGCACCAGCCGTTCATCAGCTGCCACCGGTAGTCCAGCTGTGCAGGCATGCTGTTCCTTTGCGTCGTGGCAACTCACTGTTGAGTGTCGGGTTAACTGCAGCTTCCGGTACAGGTCAGTCAACTTCCAGTCAGAGCAGTCAAGCTACACATGACGAAGAGCAGTGTTTGTCTGGCGGTGCAGCAACTGATGAACATGTCAAGCTTGTAGATACAAGTAAACCAGCTGTAGAGCAGAGTTCAGTGGAAAAGGTATTAGATCTGCCTCTAGAGGAGTTGAATGATGATGTTGAAGCAGCTGAAGACAGTGCTGCAAAGAAGATATCATCGGATGTTAATCTTCCTGACACTGACAGTGACATACATATGCTTGATGCGAGTGATGTTCAGCAGTTGCAGAACATACAACAGTCGCAGCAGCAGTGTGCTGATTCAGATAATGAGACAAATGATAGTCTTAACTCTGGAGAATGCAACCATGGTCTTTGTACTGAGAACTCTGTGGACTTTTCTTCTGTCTCAGAGGGTGGGGAGAAAGTTTGTGAAAGCAATGAAAAACACGAACATACAGATGTTGGAACTGAGAGCGAAAAGATTATGAATGATACATCAGAAAAGATGCACGCTTCAGACTCCGTTAATGTGCTGAATCACAGCCACACAAACGAAATAGATGATATTGAGGAGCCAGCTGAACCTTGTGATACTAACCAAATGCCGACATTCTCAGAACAACCTCGTATCATCAAGCTTACTCGCACTGAAGACCTGTCGGAGCCAGATGAGTTTCTTCAGACAGCTGTTAAAAACAACATTAGAGAACAGCTGCAGTGTTGTGATTCAGATAATGTTGAGAGTGATGGACCAAAGTCTGCAGAGTCTGACTATCTGAACACCGCGAACTCATTGAGCATGTTCTCTGTTTTGAAGGCTCTGGAGAAAGTTTTTGAAGGCTTTGAAAACCATGAAGGTAACGATGTTGAGATTAGTGATGATAAGTTTATGAATGATGCGTCGCAAAAGGCATGCAATTCAGACCCAGGCAGTATGCTCAATGACAGTCTCACAAACAGCATGGTTGACATTGCTGATCCAAAGGCCATGGAGAAAGTTTGTGAAAATAGTGGAAACCATGAACAAGCAGATTTTGAGAATGACAATGAAAAGTGCATGGATGTTACATCAGAGAAGACACACTCTTCAGACCCTGACAGTTTGCTGAATGGTAGTAGCATGAATGGCATAGATGATATTGCTGAACCAGCGGAGCCTTGTGATGCTGATCAAACAATGACATTCTCGGAACAGCCTCGTATCATCCAGCTTACTCGCATTGTTGAAGACCCAGCGGAGCCAGATGAAGTACTACCGACATCAAGCAGCAACAGCAAAGATGCGACATGTTCCCAAATTATCGAAGATCCTTCTGAACCAGATGAGATGCTTCAGACATCTGATAAAAATGGCAATGGTGAACATGTGACGTTTCCTCGAATTATACGTTTAGATCGTGAAAGCGATGTCAAAGAATATTCACGTCCCATTGCACAGCCTTGTGAAATTAGTGAACCATCCGAGCCATCAGACACTGAAGCTGATGATGACCTACGTCAGTTTGTTCCACGAGAGATCAGACTGGATCGCGAGGAACTTGTATCTGGTTCACTGACGAAGTCGCATGTTATCCAGCGTAATGCTCTGCTTGCAAAATCACACGTTGTTGCTGAAACGAATGCAGGTGTGGATTCCTTGGAAGACAGAATGGCAGCTGAGACAATGTACTGCAGGGATATGCCATTGTCACCTGCAGGCTCCATAGAGTCGGCAAGTGGCAGTGACTGTGACGACAGGCACTTGGATACGTACTGCAATATCATGCCGTTGTCACGTGCAGGCTCCGTTGAGTCTGTGAATGATAGTGATGATGACTACAGACACTCAGATATATCCTGCAGTAGTTTGCTGGTGTCTCCCTTAGGCTCCACCAAGTCTGTGATTGACAGCAACCATGACGAGAGGCACTCCTCTAAGCATTTCATTGTGCTGGAAGATTGCAGCTATGATGGCATGTCGGATGTGGGAAATAGTAGCTCATCGTCACGTGGCAGTAGCCGCAGTATGAAGTCGAATCGCTCTGCTTTGTATGGTCAGTATCTGTCTGAAGGAGAGATTGTGGATGAAGAAGAGGATGAAGAGTTTGGCATATTTCAGGTACCTAAGTGTGCCAAGCTCGAAAGCCATGACAGTAAGCATCAGAAGAAGAGTGGGAAGAGAAAGTCATCTGATGACGATGATGATTTAGACACGCAGTGTCATGATAGATCTGAAAACAGAGTAGATCATTCAAGAAGTGTTAAACAGCATAAAATGTCAACAGATGCACCCAGACCTGCATCTTCAAGAAGTTCTTCGGTCACTGAACTTGATGATGAATCTGTCGATGTTCCAGTGCAGCAGTTACTGTATGAAACATCAAAGTTGCCAGTTGGAAGAAGACAAGTAACAAGAAAAGATGAAGGTAAACGGTCGTCAGTATCACCTGATAAGTTGCTAGTGGGAGCCCCACACTCTACAAAGAGGAAAGTAGTTATCATCAGTAGTGCAGCTGATGAATCCAGGGAAAGAAAGTGTTCTGACTATCCTCTTGCTCCGGTTAAAGATGCTCATAAAACATCCAGATCTGTTCGCGATTCCCGTTGTGACATGCCAGAACCTGAGAAGAAAGTATCAAACAAAAGAAAGCAGACTGTTTCTACTGTCTCTAAACGGCATCATAAGCATCGCACACGTCGAAATGAGCCACAGGCTCATAAGCACAAGTGGAAGCATAAAAAGCGCAAGCGCAGGAAACACAGGCCTGATGATGATGATGATGATTTTGAGAAGAGGCATAGTCGTAGCAGAGCCAGGTCATATAATCGTATTGTTGAGATGATAAGATGTGAGGAACAGATGCAGTCATCAAATGCACGTCACATACCAAGTTTTGTGGTTCACCGGAACACCCTTGTCAGTGCTCGACCACGGTCCTCATCTGTTAGCTCAGTTGATAGTCGTCCGAGCTTTGATAATTCTGCACCGACACCGGTTTTGCCGAACTCAGATCATAGTAGAAACAGAAATGTGTCTGGTGATCATACTGGTATGCATTTGTCAAGGTTGTCATATACTGGAGAAGCAGAGCAAGATGTCAGCAATACTCTGCTAGGGGAATGCATCAGGTCAAAATATGGACCAGAATACGATGTTAATTGTATTTCTAGAAATTTAGCTTATACCTGTTTTGATGCTGCTGATGAGGTCGAAATAGTAGGTGTATCATATTCTGGAGATAGGCAGCCAAGGAATGATAATTTGCATAATGTTGCTCTTGCTCAGAGCAGTGGACGGAACGTTGATGACCGTGATTATGAACGAGTACAAGTTACTATATCTTCAGACCAACAGCCTCAGCGCTCAGTAGACAGGTCCGCAGCCACTGCCAAAGAACCCGTCATTGCTAATCATCGGCCAAGAAATGATGTTGGTACTAATAAAACAGGAGCTAAGAAAGTGACGATGGTATCTGCGGAGGTCCAGACACAAGAATCACTGTTTACAGAGACACGCAACCATGCGGTTGAGTCTATTGTACTTTCTGGTAGTACTAGTGTGAATCCTGGTCATGGCAAAGTTGATAAAGAGCTTCAGGTGACTCCGGATTTGGACAACGAGCAAGATTGCATTCATTCCCCGAGTTCCCCAGTATCTGTTGGTTGTAACACAGACACAGTGACAGGTATACAGTCGCCTGAGCATCGCACTGAGGAAACAAGCCATATACCTCGGCCCGTCTTACTCGATATTGCAGATGCTCAGCAGCCCACTATGCCAAATTCACAGGATTTCAGTGATCTGTATTTTACAGTGAGAAATTTTTCAAAGCCTTTAATGTCACGAGCACGAAATATGTCACTGGAACGAGGGGATAAGAGTGTCGATGCTATCTTGCCACCAGTTACAACTTCAGGTGCTAGCATTACATTGAGTAGCATTACACTTGACAATGGAGCAAAACAGCTTCCGCGTAGTGTTGCATCTGGTATGGAAGTAAGCAGTATCTCAACTGCAGGAAGGTCTAGTGCTGCTTACACGGAGCACTTGCCTTCCAAGAATGTTGATTCCGGTGCTGTTAACCCACCTTCCATCGATAGTGCTGCACGTAAGAATGAATTGAATCGTTTGTCAAATGTTCCAGCACCAGCCGTTCATCAGCTGCCACAGGTAGTCCAGCCTTACAAACATGCCGTTCCATTGCGTCGTGTCAATCCGCTGTTGAGTGATAGGTTAACTGCAGCTTCTGGTGCAGTTCATTTGCCTCCTAGCACATCAACTGTTCAGACGGTACAGAAAAAGCCGGTAGCAGCCGTGAAGAGTTTCATTCCATCACGTCCAACATCAACTTACAAGTCGCTGTCGGGTGCTGGTCAGGATGATATGGCTGTGATAGCTGGTCTGTCTTCTCGGGAGAATCAGAATATCAGGAGCTCTCCTGAATTACTGGAGTCTCGTTCATTTCTCAGTTCTGCCGATCGTATTCCCGGCATATGTGAAGACGTGGAGCCTGATATCGACTCAAGAACTGGTGGTCGGCCCTCGCCATTGTCAGCATACCAGGGTAGTGCTAACGGTTTGGGTGTTATCAATGGCATGACGACATCTGCTGCAGCTACAGCATCAGTGAGTCCGCAGAGGCACATCACTGCAGCAGGTGATACGGTTGTACCTCCCGTAGGAACAAGTGCATACTGGGCACCTGATGCATTAGGTTTGTCATCTGGTAATGCCTCTGCGAGCATGAATGCAGCTGCAGCAGCTGGTGCTGGTAGTTCAGTTGATATGGAACCGGTTGCTGCATGTCTGCTTCCACTGTTGTCCACGCTCACCACTTGCCTGCTGCAAACACCCCTCCAGCAGCCAGTGCCTGCTAGCAGTGTCACCAACATATCCACTGTGCCAACAAACAGCAATGCACCAGCTGCGAACAGTAGGAACTCGGTGCCACCGTTGAACCATGTCAATACTAGCGTTTCATCTACGGACGATGCAGTCTGTGCTTGGATCACATCTCTCCCTCCATCCAGCAGTGCTCTGGAGCCACAACCGACCATGCAGCCACTGTCACTTCCACTGCCAAGTCCCTGTCCAGTTCCGGGGCGAGATTTCGACGTCGATGCGGTGGAATCGCCATGCTCTGATGAAATTTCCTCATTTTCTCCACCGTCGTCCGAGTACATGATGTCAGTCATAAAGATGAAGCACACTCTGGGCTTGAAAAATAAAGCGGCAGGGAAGACAACGAATGGTTTCAAACAGCCGAAACTGCCGTCCAAGACTGGAATGACGGTTAGTTTAAAAATACTTTGAATGATATAAGAGGTGACATATTGTTGCTTTGATTGTTGCTATGGTTGACCTAATAGGCTGCAGTGTAGGTCTTGCTCATTCATCTGTCTGTCAATTTGTCTGTCTGTTCCATACCTGATTCTGAGTCCAGCTTGAAAACTACAAGCACACACAAAGCAAACTTGATGTGCTCATTTGCCCCATTTAGAGTAACTATTATATGCTCCTAAGGTCAAAGATCAAGGTTGCCATAACAAGGTGGAATTGCCTGCTTGTAGTTATGATGTAGATTTGTCATATTATTTTACCAGTATATGAAATGATAAATGTGTGCTAATCTACATTTTATCATCTATTTTGTACCAGTGACTTTACTCAGTTATAGAGATAAATGCCTTGATACACACCATGTTCAGAAAAAAGGAGTCAGAATATCGTTCTTGGGAAATGTTTGTTATTCTAATATGTCGAACTCTCTCTGTATCTCCATCAGATATCATTGGCAGTCAGTTCAATGTTTAGACTAATGCAGAAAGGTCATCATTGATGTTTACTCATACCAGTCTGTATGCCAGTGATATGTATCTCTGATGGGTGGCTGAAGAAGTATTGGTGACACCACAATACTGAAAGTATTGGCAAAACTTGAGGCGATACTCAGAGTGTGAGCTTTACTATTAGTACTTGTATTGTGATATTAACAACCATAATTATGAGGTTGGCATAATCGCTGGATGCATGCTATGTATCATTGCAGGCAAAACAGAAGGAAGAGACAATGAAGCGCATCTCAGAGCAGTTTAAAGTGATAATGCAGCCTTACTACCGGAGTGGCAGAATAACAAAAGATGAGTACAAGGATGTAATGCGAAAGGCTGTGCCCGCGGTGAGATATTTTTTTATCTCTTTTTATGTACCGTACATACATATCAGTTGTTTACATGTAGATGCAACTTACGATGTTCAAGGTAGGAGTTCAACGGACTGTCATTGTCATTGACAGTTATGTGGACGTGAATGATTCGACACACAGGAAAGTAAGTTTTACGACATGTTAGTGTATGGTATACGTGTCTTCAAACGGTGGTTTTGGCTTTGTTATAAATTATGATCTAATAGTAAAAAGTGAGAACATATTTTTTGTGTGCTGGAATATTGATATGCATATTGCTGTACCGTGTGTGTTATATGCGATGAGCAGTGGTATTTTTTTATACAGGATGGAATGTTTAATGTTTATGTAGTGCCTGATTTTGAGGAAGTCGCGTTTTTATTTGGGTGTGATCGTTTGTCTGTATGTCAGCCTGTCCACAAGATTACTCAAGTTTTTAACTAATTTTTGTGAAGTTTTCTGGAAGGGTGGGAAGTAGTCTAAGAGGCAGTATTGGTGACCCAGATTGAGGAATCTTTACTATTGGTTAAATGAGTTGTGGGTATGCTATTAAATGATGTGTCGGGTGGCAGGTAACACCCTGCATGACCCCATATGGCAGGTGATGCTCTGTAGCTTCGAGGTGGATTTCCTATGAAGACTGAAGAGTTATATGCACCCTTCAACTACTTTTGGTGCTTTCTGATTCTTGAACATAGTTGTCCGTGTGTGATTGTGCAATCACAGATATTTCACAGCCGCAGTCGAGACACGTCGAACGTGAAGATGGTTCGCTATGCCGATTCGTGGGTTCACAAGGTTTTGATGATGCGCAAATATCTGGCGAAGAAGCATGCAAATGTTGTGCAGAACGGCAGCTGACATAATGATTGACAGCAAGCTCAAACTCGGACTGTATCTGTATGTGATGATCACGAGGTTCGCTAATTGTACAGGGTTATCACGAAGCTTGAGTTGACTCACTGTGGTGTTTGTAGTATGCCGTGTCCCAAAATTGGCAATCCCTACAGATAAGTCAGTGTGAAAGTGTTAATAATTTGAACTAATCTTTAAAGTTTTTACTCAAAGTGGCCGCCTTTGGTCTTGATGCACGCTCTTGAGCATGCACGTCACTGCTTGATTGACTTGTTAATAGCAATGTAACCATAATGTAAACAAACTCTTACGCCATAATGACGTTACACTGAGCACATAGGTTAAGGTGCGGATGTCATAATGAGTATGACAGTAAGTAAAATTAAGAATAGTTCAATGTATGCTATTTTGTTGGGATCTATGAACTACAAACTGAATTAGGTGTGTTTGAAGCAAAGGGTTTCTTTAATTTTGAGACATGGTGTATAAGAGTTGTGTTCACTTGCGTCACCATTGTTTTGCTGGTTTTTTTATTTGTTGCATTTTGAAAGAAAGTTGGCAGCCGATGTTAAGAAGAACAACGAGTTCAGACAGTGTCTGTGTAATGGCCATGAGATGCAATAATTGTACAGAGTTATCACGAAGCTTGAGTTGACTCATCGTAGTGTTTACGTTCACTGACATCACCGCTGTTTTACTGGTTTTTTTATTTGTTAAATTCTGTAAAGTGGTTATTACGTGCATATCAAAATGCTTGTTATATGAGTTGCTATCTATCTCACCATTATCAGCACCTGTCTCCATTTGTAGAGACCAACTCCCACACCTCCTGGAAAATCCTGAAAAGTTTTGGATTTTTTTCTTGAAAATTTCACGACCTGGAAAGTCCTGGAAAAAATATTCTTGAAAGTCATGCATTTTTTCTTAGGCTCAAATCGAAATCAGTTTTTTCTGCTCGCTTCGCTCGCAGATTACTTGTAGTCCTCTAATTTTAAATTTTTGGTACCAGTACGTTATACTTAAACATTTGTGGGCTACGAAAAGGTCCTGGAAAATCCTGGAAACAGCCTGGATTTTTTTTGTCGGTAAAAGAGTGGGAACCCTGTTTATCATAAGTCGTTTTTTTATCGCATTTTGTCCGTTTACAAATGCTTGTGAAATGTTACTCTATGACAAGTTTCTTACAGCAATAAGCAGTTTGTGTTACACCGATCTTGTTAATGTGGCCTTTTGTGTGCCTTGTGCTTTATATCGTGAAATACTTAATTTCTCTTGCACAAGTTAATACTGCAGATTAGACCGACTTAATATTTAGGTCTAATGTGGCAGTGTCTTTGTTGAACTCAAGTGTGGATTTCTTAAATGCTTTGCAGGAGTTGCACTTTTTTAATGAAAAACTGGGGCTGCTGAGATGCAATCTTGTGTTCGTGATTTTTTTTATTCTGTAGATATAACATGTTGTTTGATAACTGTAGTTATTATTTTGTTTCATTTTGTAGTTGTAATGTGGTTATGACATTTTGTAGTTTTGCTGTACAGTTGTTTTTATTTTAAATTTTTTATGTGTTCACTTGTTTTCATTTCTTGTTGCCTGATGATGTAACGTGGTTGACAAAAATTGTGTGGAAAGGATCAAAAAACGATAATTTTGTATAACATTTTTAGACATATGCCCTCACAGTGTACTGTAGTTATACATTTGCTCACATTCTGATGTACAGTGAACGATGCACATGATTCTCTTCTCTGATTTTGCCTATTTGACCCAAATTTTTTATGCACTTTAAATGTTGTGTATGCATGTAACTGCGGCACATAATC
>Ga0209671_1001133_pt1 | contig 21221 bp, 16 predicted proteins | sample WorMetHERISLAND2_2_FD_187401 | JGI IMG/M metagenome (GOLD analysis project Ga0209671, IMG submission 187401) | Marine gutless worms symbiont microbial communities from Max Planck institute for Marine Microbiology, Germany - Olavius geniculatus... | ecosystem: Host-associated > Annelida >... | reverse complement strand
TTACTACATATTCATGAACACGCGCTACCACGCAGGTGACCTCCCCCACCCCGGCGCTCATAAATATTCAACGTCCTGCACTTGTTGTGGTTTTCATCCCCCCGATGATTAGTTGCCGAATAGGTGTTTTTGTCGTAAATTATCGTATTGTATCGCTGCTGTGTAACATTACTAATTGAGGTATACGATACGCACATTTTAGCGGAGTGACTAGGGACGCGGCGGCCGTGCGCCTACTTGGACTTGGGTGGATCCGTTGCCGGACACTCCTCTGGAGTAGAGTTGTCTTGTCATCCGTAGTTATTCACAATCGTCTTAATTTTAGTTCTTTTTTTCATTTTTTTCTAACTATTTCTGCAGATTGACTTACATTGTTCATGTCATCCGTCTGTGGATCATTTTTCCAACCATCTGTTTGTATCTTTCTATTGTTAGTCCTTTTAATGTGCTTTCTTCGCATTCGAATATGACTGGCCTTATTCGCACTCTGGAGTGCGAATAGGCGGAGGTTATTAGCGCGCCCTCCAGAGTGCGAATAAGCCCAATAATTACCACCGCCTATTCCCACTCCACGCGGAGTATGACTGTTACCACAATGGATTATAGTGACGGACAAGACGATGTCAAAGACAAAGGGACGGCAAAGACGGCCTATAAGACAAACGGACAGAGATGTCAAAAGCCAAGATCGGTGATTGTATGGCAAAAATGAACAGACGGAAATGTTGACGACGTGGCGAAGTCGAATGAGACGGAAAGATGATGGGAAAACGAACGGACAACGAAGGTGACAGCAAAACAGGAGACATCTTTTCTCTTTGCCGTCGCTGTGGTCACCATGCATCTTCTGTGCCATCTTGTTCGTCATTTCCTTAATACTGAACCAAAAGTAATAATGCTACGCTGTCCAATAACACTAGTACCACAACGCTAGCACCACCTATTAGATATCAAATATCGCCAGGAGTGCGAATAGGCCAACCAGTGGATATGTGCACTTCAGAGTGTGAATAACCACTGTCTTCAAATATATGCCATGTCTGTGCACAAGGGACCCGGCAGTCGTGTCCATAGTATACGCACTAGGCACATGGCATACACGAATGTGCACATTGACTATCGACTCAACAATGACAATATTCTGTATTAAAAGTGGTTGATGTGGCTGAATGTGAATGAACTTGTTTATTTGACACTATCAGTCTCTGTTATGATAAATAATGTAGTATTGTACATGATGAGAACAAGACAAGACCGTACCATCAAAGAACTGCATCATAAACATGCATAATTTGGAGACAGTAATGTGACATTAAAAGACACATATGTGAAAAATGTTTCAGATACATCTGGAAGCTGCATAATCATAATCGTAATAAATGTTAGTGCCCTATTTACAGCTATAATACTTTATAATAATAAAATGATGAACATTGAACAGTTTTTGTTAACTTCTACCCTGTTATTAAGCGCCAATGTGTTGCTAATCTAGTAATGACATAGCCACCGTGCCTTTAATAGATACTGCACTGCTGGAGCATGCAGTGCGAGCTTGTACCACTCCAGACAGTGTGATATCGTAATTAAACCACGCTTATATTACCTAGGCTAGGCATTTGCTTTATGATGTACGACTGCAGCTCAAAACTGAGAGAAAAGTATTAGTGCACACTAAGTGTGGTTTAAATTTTCTACCTGTACAGCGGCTGTGTCGTTAGTTTCAATACTACTGCCATGGCGGCCATGCCGGTAGTCATCATGGCCACTGTGCGCCTAGTTCTAGCAGTGTTTCACACTATGTGCATGGCAGCCATGTACTTAGTCGTGGCACTGGCATGCATTTTAGCATATACTATGGTGGATAAATCATGTAGCATGGGTCTGGTGAAAACTCTGATTACAGGGCTTGTAAAATGCACGACTTGAAATCTGGTGTCTGTTGTTTTGCTTTTTTCTTTTTTTCTCTGAATATTTCTTAGCACAGCTGCATTGGCTTCTGTCTGTGTACCTGGTGGGTGCAGATTACGCCCAATGAAAAATAGTTTTGTTAAGGGTGTAGATCAAAACTTTCCCCCTATTTTTCACTGTGCAGTCTATACCATCAATAAGACTTTTTATTGGGCAGTGAACATCCTTAACAAAACTTCTTCCCATATTTCTACTTTCTTCTTATTTTCAATCTACACCTTTAACAAAACCCTCCTAGGGACACCCAGGCCATGGCTAAGACGCACGAAGCATTCTGCTGTCGTGCTTAAAAACTTGCCATGAATTCAGTGTTACAATTATACAGTTTTGCTCATGTTACCTGATTTAAGATACCACTTTTTCGTCAGATATTTGAAGCTAGAGAATATCATGCTGTGCCAAGTAAACTTTTGAATGTCGCAGCGCATCATACCGAGTGGCACAGCTGATAAAATATTGCACTGCTTTCTGACATTTTCTGCCCTGTGTGGCCTTTCTTTTTGTACGGCCAAACATGCTGAACATGTCTAAATTTGCCCCTGCATACAGAGTGCTCCAATGAAGTTTAAAATTCCTGTGCTTTTATTTGCAGTCTGGCAGCTTATGGATGTGGGAGAATATTTTATTTTAAATTAAATTATATTTTTATTTTGCGATGTTTCACGTAATATTGCACAACAGAGCTAAAAAAAGAAAGTGACACTCAGGTTCAAGAGAACTATGGAAAATACTGCAGCATAACAGACCAGATGCAAATGGTTTTTTTCAGTAAAACTTTGAAACCAAACAAAAAACTGCAGCAATATTTTTGAGAGTCCAATAAAAATATTTGGGATGGATGTGTTCCAGATGGTAATTAGAAGCACTCGATTTTTGTATGTGCAGTTTATCTAAGGCAACTTTTTGTTATTAATTTACAAACTGATAATTGTGTGTATAATATTTTTTTACTTTTAAAATTCTTAGATATTCTTAGAATTTTGAATTGTTAGCTATTTTGGCAAATGTCTGATTTGATGCTGCATCATGGCTGTGAAATTGTGAACCTCTCACCGTATATACCATACACACTGTTGTATGCAGAACGACCAGGGAATGTTGGTTGCCATTGCTCAGCAGTCTTGTGCTGCATTCTGTCTGCATGGGCTGGCATTGCACGCCACTGATGATATGCACGTGGTCTGCTCAGTGGGTTGACCCTGCTATAGATTCAGGTCATCTGCAGTGTAATACCCTTGACTCTGTTGTAATTTTTGCATGGAATCACTCTTGCAACACAGGTGATTTCACCTATTTCTACCCATCTCCTTAGATGGGGTTCTTAAACCCCTAGGGGAAAGAAAAATTTGCGGTTCAAACACAACCAAAACATGCGGTTAAAATTACAACCAAACCGTCAGTCCTATGCTGCCACCTGGCGAACACAAACAAGCTATTCCGTCTTTTTGCCAAATTACTTTGGTCCTCTCATCATGTTTCGTCATGTTTTGTGGATGCTCAGATCTTTCCAGATAAGGGCACTGTGGATCGCAGGTCCATCTGCGGATCGTGTATTGGAATTGCGGACCGAAATTTGCGTCGTATGTTCACTCTGTGTGAGCGACTGGCCACGTGCAGAGTAGCCTAGTAGGACGAATGTGCACTGCTGATCAGCTGTTTTACCGTTGCCTCTGCCGGACTGGTCATATTGCTGGATCGCATAGTTCGCATGCTTGCTTACCCAGTATAGCCTATATACGCGTTTGCTCTTTGGTCTGTGTTTACTGGCTTGTGGTGTATGCAGCAACTGCGCATGCTTATCTCTGTTGGTAAGTTGATATATGACCCACTGTGTTATAATCTTTATAGTCCGGCCGCGGACAGTGACTGAATGGAAAGGTGATCAGGTTTGATTATGAGGTGAGAACTGTACACTGATTGTATCACGGACAACAGTCGGCTTAAGTTGCGTCACGGATGCGCGAGAAGTGCTGTGTATAGCTAAACATTTGTGCAGCGTTTCTTTTTCGCATGTAACCACTAACCACTGACTTGCAGCTGCGGGTTGCACATCTCAGCCGGATAAGAAAATCTGTGTCTGTGTGCCGCCACTGAGGCCCCGCTTTCTTGGCCCACTCTGTATACATCACGAAGAGCAGAGAATGTTTATTTTTATAAACCTCGAGTCCTGTAGCTTTATTGGATAGATTTATCTTATACTTGGTACAGCTATTAGGGTTCGTTCCATGAATCTGTGTTCAGAATGAGCTGCGGCATTTTTTGCGCAATCTATTCGTCGTTCTCTTATCAGTAGGTTGAATTTTTCATTGTTTTGTGGCTTTTATCTCATGCATTGCTGCTACTATACACCGCGTGACTGTGTGCTGTGATAGTGGATAATATTGATCCATATGCATAGGCCTATATGCGTCCGTCCCGAGTTGAACAGGTGCAGCAGTGGTGCTCGGTGTCACATGATGCCGTTCATTGCACAGGTAAATGCGACCAATGCAGGCGACTTGCATTAACCCTTTCCAGCTAGCAGCAAGTGAAGGTTTCCACTCTCCGACGGTCGCTTTCGCATTTCAGTGCCTGTGTGCATAGTTCAAGAATTTGTGACTTTCGGTTTTAGAATTTGTTTTAATTCGGGCATTTTATCAAAAAAAATTATATTTGTAAAAATTTGTTTGGCCATATTGGACACTGCTTAAAGCTTGACTATTGTGATACTATTACTGGCTCTACTGGCTAGCCTTGTTCGACTTTCAACGTTGAGAGTTGCGAGTGTTGCGACTGACTAATGCCTAACTGCGTGAGTTCACATGAACTTGGGACAGTGGACCTACTTTGACTGCTGTTAGCCTACATTAATTACTTTCTGAATGATGATAAGGAAATCAATGATGTTTCAGTTTGCACTTTGAAAAAATGCACTGTTTTGTTCTCTCGGAAGTTAAAAAAATAAATTCGTTTCATGTGTTAAAATTCGGGAGTGCATCAACGTATGCAGGAGAATTCTCTGCATATGCTGTGTATGCAGAGAAGCATACACAACGTCGTTGCTCTGTGTGAGTTGCGTTAAATGGGAAGCGGGCGTTACGCGTGTGATGCGTAGCGTGCGTGCGTCAGCTGCGCGAGAAGCGTTAATACCGGTGTCGTGTCGTAGCGTCACTAGCGTGCTGTTGGTCAGTAGACTCGCGGTGCTCTCTGATGAGATGCAGATGAGATGATAGCTCACCTGTATCAGCCTCCTAGCAGGTGCGTCGCTCTGCTCGTCCACTGATCGATGCGTCGGATTGTGTGACGGTTTCTGTCTTTCATCACGCGGTCACGATCTTTAATGCCCCGGTTGACGATCGATGTACATGACGGGGGAGTGAGTGGCTGCTGGAGAAAGCGGAACTGTTGAATAACGTATGGTAACCAATATGCATCGTGGTAGGTTCAGTCTGGGCAAGAAATACTGCTGATTACTGACGGTTGTTCTATCAGTCGCTTAAATTATAAAGCTGGCAATAAAAAGCCGCGACGTAATTTCGTAAACTTGTGGCCCGCTGACACAACACCAAGGACTGCACTGAAATACCCCGTCGCTCTCACCTGTGTACATATAACCAAAAAACAAGTGTAGAGATCGTCAGAATACCATGCTTAGTGCTATACTCTGCAGTGTTAGCCAGCCAGATACTCGTCACTGCCATCTGACTCCGGCGTCGGATTATATACCTTACATGAGCTTTCTCTGCACCATAGATGTAAAAAACGTTTTTTACGTTTTTTTATTCTTGCCGCGTTTTTTAACGTTTTTTATTTTAAAAAAAACTTGCATTGAAAATCCCTTCAAAAGCTTTGTGAAGCACTTTTGGGACCACAGAAACGAATTAATAAGTCATAGTGATGTAGTTTACTTAGTTAGTCCAAATGCACTAAATAAAATGTTTTTAAGTAGTATATTTGGTTAGTTTAATGCTATTGTCTTATGAGCACACAGCTGAATTGAAATTAAATGAAGTTCTCTCTATCTAAACTATAATTTCAGGTATACTGCACTTACAGCATTAGGCATTAGGCAAAAAGTTGAACACATTATGACCAACGTTTTTTATTCAACGTTTATAAACGTTTTTTATTCTTCCTGGAACGTTTTTTACATCTATGCTCTGCACGTTACTTCTCTCCTTTCTCGCTGTCCGTTCGTCGACTGCACGCTGGCTGATGACTGCGCCGCGGACATCGATCGATTTCCTGGCCGACTGACTCAACTGTCTGAGGGACTGATTACTTGCCGTACCTGGTCATCGTCGTTTGGCTGCTTACCATTAAGTCCCACACTCCACTGGCTTCGATCTGTTGCAATACAACGTGCTCTGCAACAAGCCGTGCAACAAGTCGTTCGAAGTGTAGTGGTGTTGATGACGTACGCAGCAAGTGCAGTGCACGCACTCAAAGCAACGCGCAGCCTCCATCCTTGCGTTTTGGTTGTTGCGTGCGTCGTTTGCGTCAGCTGCTTCTGTTGCGTTCCAGCGTGTTTTGTGGGGTGCTTGCAATCTAGGCTTGACTCGGTATGCAGCCAATGTATTCTGCAGCACTGATTAGTGATTAGAAAGCGGCAGGCATCGCACGGTGTGTGCTCGTACGCGACGTCTTTCTGAGCGGAGCTCGTTTAGAACTCCTTGAGTGCTGCAGTCTGCGTCTTGATCTCGGTCTCGACGTCTCGGTCTCGAGATCTTCTTTAGAACGAGACTTTAGACCCCAAGTCTTTAGACGGAGGAGACCGTCTTCGGGCCCATTTTTCTAACGTCTTCGTCTGGTCTTGGTCTGGACTTCACGGATGCTGTTGCATCTTTGACAGTAGTCGGTCATTTCGTTCGGTTTTTGCATCTGCGTTTCATTCACTGTTGACTACCAGTGAGTGCGGGACTTGGGCAGAACGCTACGGCTTGTCGCAGCGTATTGCTTCGTATAGGTGAGTATAACGCCGTTGGTTGATTAGGCAGTTGGCACTTGTTAAAGGTAATTCAGTACTCAGTAGTCACAGTTTGCGATGTAATTTTCGGCTTAGTGTCGAGTTTTTTGTCGACATGTTTTCACTCCCCCGACCTTTGATTTACTGAGCTGAAATTTAGTACATCGGTTACTCTTGCTCTGGGCAACGTTTAACATTGACATCAACTTTCGTTTCTGTTACGCTTTTACGCTTTCGAGGGACCGACGGACAACATCCGTAATGCTGCCTATCAGAACGTCCGCATAACGAAGTAAAAATGCTACTTCTGTGTCCGGATTTAGAATTTTAGATAAGTCTTTGAATGTTTTATCGTAAGGCCTAGAGTGGTCGATAGCTTAATTGAAAGAATGATCGTCTATGCCTCCAGGCAGCTCTGAGACAAAAACGCAACAGCTCAGTGCCCACTGCCGACGTATTATGTGGGCGTCCCCACTGAATGACCTTAATATTTAATGAGCGTTTGTTGATAGTCGTCTCACGCGCAGCAGCGGAATTGCTTTACTTTCTCGCCCGCGGTGTCATGCAGCTATTCGCACAGCCGCTGTAAGTGTAAGCGGTGGTTGAAGGAACCGTTCACTGTTCGGCATGCATTAGCGCTCTAGTCAATTGCTGCGCTGTGCAGAACATTCAGATAAGACGTGTTGAAGTGCAATCACGTGTCGTTTAGCAGCTCGCACAGCTGCGTTTCAGTATCGGAATACAGCATTCTGTCTACTGGCTGCGTATCCGCGGTCTTGCAGTGTAAACTGTTGTATGGCTGAGGGCTAATAAAACAGAGATTAGCGCTGCCCTGTGGTGCGCCAGTGGCTGGGGAAGAATTTTACGTTTTTAGGCGGAATCGTGCGTTAGATGGGGTCCCTGGCTCCCACAGGGCATAGGGGAGATTTGGCTGAAACCTGCGATCACAAATCGCAGCCAAACCATCAGTGCTATACTGCCACCTGCAGGTGAATACAAATGATGAGTGATTTCTCTTTTTGCCATAATACTTTGCTCCTTGTTTACTGTTACCGAAAACTATGTTATTCACGTTGTGTGTTGCAGGTGTTGTTGCGGTGGCGGGTGCTGACGTTGATTGACTGATCTAGTGATCTACCTTTTTCTGATCTCCCCCCTCTATCTCTCTCTGATCGGCGTGATGTCGTCGCACAGTCCCAGTGCTTCCCTGGGCTTCCCGGTGTCAGACGGCATGCTCAGCGGCGGCAGTGCTTCGCGGTCACCGGCGGCGGCGGGCGGCGGAGACGTGGAGGACAAGTTTGACGAACTGGCCGGTGCAGTGTTCCAACACTGCCGCAAGCAGCTGAACAACGACGACGACGACGAGCAGTCGTACTACCCCATCGCAGAGCAGCAGCAGAAACGAAAGCTCGAGCAGCAGATCAGCAACAGGTGCTCCTGTCTGCATGACTTGTCTACAGTGTAAGCCAGAAAACTTTATCCCCCTAACTTGTTCAAAACATTATTTTAAAACACTGAACAATTTTAAGCGATATTTCACATGCATCTTTACGTTCAAATCTAACAGTTGAATGGTTAATGAAAAACAAATTTTAGAACACGCCAGGGAGGTGGGGAGATTTTTTGACTCACACTGTGGATCTGTTGTTTATTTTCACAGTAAGTAAAGTTAGTAGCTTTGTTTTTGTTGTCATGACGAGCCCGTTCAGCTGGTGCTTAGGCCTATGCTGTGTTTCGGTTTCTATTAAGTCATGGCTACAAACCAATTTCCTCATCCAAGGTGTTGTTCGAGCTTCTTTGATGAGCTTTTTGGAGTTCCTCGAGTCTTAAGTTTATTGACGAGGTTCTGATGGGGGTCTTTTGGCTAGTAGACAAAAATTTATTCGAGAAGCTCATTTGAAAACCTTGGACAACACCTCGGATTCATGAGGAAATCGGTGTGTGTATTATCGGCATTAGTAGTAAATCTGAGTTGCACTATAGCACTCTCTGTAGTCAGGTAAACCATCATAGAATATAATCAACTGCTCATGTCAAGTCAGATTTCCATCCCTTTAGACTTGCTTTGTAGTAAATGGAGTACTATTAGGTGCTGGGAGGGGGGGGGTTCGTTCACCTGTGTTGAGTGGCAGATATTACTGTGACCTCATGTATATTAGGTCAGTGGCCACACTCCGTAGTTGTGGGTTGGGTCTCTTTGAAGAGCTGTAGATATCTTTAGCCATTTTCCAAGTTGAATCGGCCACTGCGGGTTCTGCAGAACGTTGTATCATGAGCAAGTTGCAGCATGTGCTGTTACCAATGAACTGTGGTTACTGGTTGCAGTATGTCGCCCGTCAAGCGTACTGTGCCTGTTCCATTGACGCCTTCGTTCAACATCTCTGCCTACACTTCAAGGCGCTCGGTGTAAGTGTGCTTAGCGTCATGCACTTGAATCTCAGTCATTTGTCGTTGAAAAGTTAACATTGATTATGAATTATCACTCTTGCTTATTTTGTACATATGTTGACTATATATACAGTTGGGTAGTTAGCTGATGAGAGGATTGCAGTGTTTTGTACGTTTATTGCTATTCTGTTTGTTTGTTTGTTTGTTGTGTTTTTGGTTATGTCTGTACTCAGAACTCGCGACGCTTACGTCGTCTCTGGTCTGAAAAACGACCATCTTTAGGTAATAGGTATTGCATGTTATGAACCTGTCTGCTCGGAAGGCATTTAGGCTGCTCTCTCTGCCTCTGCTGCTGATAAACAAACTGTAGGCTTATTCTTTATGTGTGCAGAGATTTTTCAGACATTGTTAAAGTTTGTTTGTATTGTGGTTTTCAGAAATTTGTTTGATAATACTGTACGCTATTGATTATTCAAAAATTATATTGTTTTCTTATAAATATACTATACCTACAGAACAGTTTTGTTCAATGCTTTTCACTGTCTGTCTATAGCGTTAGCCAGTAGCGGTGGTTTAACCAACATTATGTGGTTTTTGACTTCATTTAATTGAACATCAGTGAAATTTTGTTTTTCTTCATTTTTCCCACGTTTATTATTTATTTATCTAGAAATAGCAAAATAAACATGCAGATACAAAAGAATAAGATTAAGACTTCTAAATAGATTTTTCATAGGCAGTACTAGACTATAATTGAGATATCATAGTGGTACAGTAGTTGAGATATTTTTTTCTTTGCTTGTGAGTAAGTAAGTAAGGGAGTTGCTTTTGATTGACAAGTGACAATCACACAAATAGAAGAAAACACGACTTAAGGTATTACCTACAGACATGTAAAGACATAATGCATGAAAGTTTTTGTAATAAAACTTAATCGAGTATTTGAGTTGGAAGTTCTGACCAAAGACGGTGAATGTGCACATTATAAACTTGACTTGGGGGAGCGTTGGTTAATTCAAACAGTGGCTGTTTGACATCGCTTTGCCAGTAGCTGTCAACGTTGTGTCTAGTTGCAAGTGCATGGCAGTTGATGTGTGGTTTGTAACGAATGCTACAGATTTAGTGATGTTGGCATACTACCGGCGGAGGATGGAAGAACACAACTTAAAAAAGGACTGGGACTTTCTTCAAGTGCAGCAAATCTGACGGATGGATTGTATGAGAACCAACTGATTCCAAACTTTCAGCGAGTTACTATATGTGGTGAAGATGCCAGCGAGGTATGCGGTTTCCCAGTTTCCCTTATTGAAACGGTGAATGAATTATTTGTCCACATTATCCTAGTTCGTAAAATATAAATAACAGTAGTAGTATCTACACCGTGAGGCATAAAAACACACCAGAATTTTTTTGCCATAACTTGAAGAAGGATTATCCAATTTTAGTAATTTTTGGCACACGTATTCATGACACAACTGGCCATCAAATGGCCGTTTAGTTTCCCACCTCACCCAACATCTGTTTCTGCATTACCTGGTAAAAATATAACAGACAAAATATGCATTAAAATCAACAAAAACTTTATAAAGTTTTATTTTTTCGGATATGTGGCCACCAACAGCCAATCAATTTCAAGGTTTGACTGTTGTGCAGCAGCACGCCTATTAAATAAGCCTACCATTCAGGAATATTGATGAATTCAACAAGCAATTGTTGAAGTCTGGATTGGTCTGGAGCAGAACGTTATCGACGCTGCTATCAACGAATGGCGAAAGTGTCTCTGAGCTGACCCCATGTTTGTGGGCCAACATTTCAAACATTTTTGTAGGTAGTTAAAAATGGACAGTTAGATAAACTACTAGCTAAAACGATAAAAATATAGACAAAATGTGCGTTTTGTGTGTTTTTTGATTAAGCAATAATACCAGTGATTAAAAATGCAATATTTTGTTTGTTTTCTTTTCTCAGGTAGTGCAGCAAGAGAATGGGTGAGGTGGGAAACTAAACAGTCATTTGATGGCCAGTTGTATCAGGAATATTTGTACCAAAACTTATTAAAATTGGATCACGTTTCTTCAAGTTATGATGAAAAAAATTTTGTTGTGTTTTTTTATGTCTCACAGTGTAGTATATTTGGTAGTACTGATATTCTCTTCAATATGATCGAGATTATTCAATACATTCAGCTATAACTGGAAGTGATAGAGGAGCATGAGCAGTGTTGGAATATGAGAAGATGTCAGAAATTGAAAACAAAGGTTTGAAAATAGATTATGATAAATGTAGTGGTCTTTTGCATTTACTGTTGAGTTCTGAGGTTAGAATTTGAGTATAAGGTTTTAAATTTAGATTTTATTATCATGTTGTTTTGTAATAATCAGAGTAAAAAAAAACTAGAAGCAGTTGGAGAGCACAAACTTTCTTTGAGCTATCTGCTTTATTTACGCAGCACTTGTCAGTCTGCAATGCAGTTGCTAATTCCGGCTTGTTGTCTAAACTGTTGATGTTATAGTGCTGACTTTTAGTGAACGAAAGGCGCTGGTTGTTAATTGAGCTGGCCATTGAGTTGACTACAATTAAATGCTGGTTTAATTAGGTTTAGCCCCTGCAGGCTCAAAAAGCACCACAAAAGGGATGAGTTCCCATGCAGCAGACCTCTAGCTGTTTAGTGTCTGTGCAAAATCTTGTTTTCTAAGCCTTGTGATGCTGTGTGATTGTTCTGAGCAGCAAGTGCCGTACAGTGATCTGCACGAGGCATCGGAGTGCCTGGTGAAGGCGCTGCTGATACGCCAGAGGTACATGGCAATGTCCGGTCAGTCGTTTCCTCACGTCATGACGAGGTTCCTACATTACGTGGCTGCCAGCCAGACACCTGCCAACACTGATGTGCTGTCTGACGCTCAGCGGACTGCCGGGGAAAATGGTGAAAACTCGAGTGACAGCGGTAAACAGGAGCTGTCTCTTTGACCTCAACATGCTTGTAACGTTTATTATCAGTTCAGCATACAATAGGATTTAGTGCAACCTGAGAGCAAACTATACCGTGGTACATTCACGTACAGTGCATGAACATCTAAACATGCTAAATTCTATGAACTAACAAGAAAGCCCAGCTGTCACTAGGAAAGACACACTATAGCTCCTGTTGCATATATGGTTCTTGTTGCAGTACTGACCTTCAAGATTGTCCAAGGTCGATGATTTTCATCTCATCTGAAAGGGCTTATGCGATTTCCTATTAGTGATCAATAGCAGCTTTGGCTTTATCTCTTACCATTTAGCCAAAATAGCGCATCCTGACCTTCAATGTTGTCCAAGGTCAGTGATTTACATGTTATTTGAAAGCCAATATGTGACTTCCTATTAGTGATTATTAGTAACCTTGGCCCTATCTCTCACCATTTCGGAGATATGGGCAGTTTTCCGTTGAAAAATGCACATTTTCCTACTCCTTTCTGTTCAATCCTAATTTTGAAAATGTTTCCTTTGCACTAAATTGCTAAAATTTTGCATGCCTAGGTTTAAGACACAGAACTAATTATTTCTGTAAAAAGTTTTTCCATAAGTTCTGATGGCTAGCAACAATACATTCAATACAAAGACAGACAGATGACAATGATTCCAAGGCCAGTGTAGAGCACAGCTGTAGCGCATCAAAACTCATAATCGGATAAAACAGAGACATTGTTTGGAAAGTTATGCCAATAGCATGAAGAATGAAGAATTGAGTTTTCTTCAGAGTAAGGAATAGTTAATTGGCTCATGACTGCTAGTGACAGCTGACCTATGTTAGCTGCTAGCAATAGCTGTTCCACTGACAGACAAGTGGAACACAGCCACAGACACTGCCTGATTATAAGGGTCATTTATAGCTTCCAGCTTCACAAGCCAATTAATATTAAGGTGTAGTGCAGTACAGAAGTGTTTGGTTCAGTTGGCTTTCAAATCTCGCTTTTAATTTTGCTGCCTTTTGGTGAAATCATTCACTTGCCTTTGACTTTTGATAATCTTAGCTTTCAGTTTTTACTTGAATGCTTAGTGGCTAGCACTTGTTTAGCCCTGGACATGTGGAAAGTGGCTGTTGTAACAGACGTTATGTGTGCATATACCGTGTTGTGCATGTGTACAGATACTGAGCTGGGTTCATGTGCAGCCAGCAAGTTGCCATTTGCCATTGACATTCCAGGAAGCTGTGGTTACCACACACAGATGGTAGATGGGGTCATGAGAGTCTACGCCAGTCAGTCATCCGTTGATAATGACACTCCGTTGGACTACCAGTTCCCAGATCTGATGCAGTTTCTCGTTGACCAGAATTTGCTTTTCTGTCTCATTGCTGATGGACCACTGTAAGCATTCTGCTGGTTTAATCTGAATCACCATTTTTGGCTCTAGCATTTGAGTCGTGCTGTGCACGTCAACAGTTGTTGCTGCTCTGTTCATTGAAGTGTTAGGTTTGGAGTTAGTCAGCTTGGTGATTAAGGAGCATAGATTTTGATGAATTTGGACTGCTGAATCAAATGCATTGCTGCACAGGGAAAGCATTGTATGATAATAGGGGCTTATTGGAACTAGGTGAATGTGACTTTTGATCACGTCTTGTGGGTATAATGGCCATTCTCCAAACAAGCATTTTTTAATCTGGTTTGCCGTGATTTTTAGTCCCCGCAGACCTTTAAGTTGGGCATTCTAACTGGACAGTTTATCACAACTATCCGTGTCCACTTTGACACAGTCTGACCAAGGCTTGCATGGGCTTACTTGAAAAATATCTGTGAAAATGGTGTGCATGTTGTAGGAAATCATTTTGCTATCGCCGGCTGAATTATTTGTCGTCGAAATACCAGCTGCACGTTCTGCTTAATGAACTGCGTGAGTCTGTCAGTCAGAAAGCTGTTCCGCATCGTGACTTCTACAATGTTCGGAAGGTTGTTTTTTAAATTTTATTTTCTGTTTGACAGTCAGGATGTGAAATTATTACCTTGTTGCTCTGTGACTTAACAAACGATGATGTGCACTTAATTGTAATAACATTGTGAATTATATAAGTAGGAATAGTAGTTTTTGAATGCACAAAAATAGTTGTTTTGTTATTATTTAGGGAAAATTGGTTAGTCAGTTAAAGACTTTGGCTGTTGATAGAGCCTGACATTCCGTCGACTTGGGCTGTATGCTAGTTTAATTGAGTTTTACTTTTGTTGGCTCAAAGTGCCGAAAAATGGAATGATTTCTTATGGAATGTGCCTGGCTGTGTATGTTAAGTCTTTTTTCTAACCTCTAATAAATCCAAAAAATTGGCTGATTACACATGTATGCGTGATTGTATGTGGCTGTTTGAAACAAGACTAGCTGTGTCTAGCTGCAGTCAGTTACTGATTCAGTACAGCCTCAGTTTATTTTGTAATGCATTCTTGAAGCTGAATTCGACAAATCAGTTCAAATATATTATGTTGCTCTAACACTGTCAATTAATATTTGCTTTGTCAGGTGGACACACATGTGCATGCATCTTCATGCATGAACCAGAAGCATCTGCTGCGGTTTATCAAGAAGATGATGAAGCAATCTTCCCACGATGTTGTCTGCAAGGACTCGGACGGCTGTGACCAGACACTGGCTGAGGTACGTCTTCAGCGGCATTTGTTAATTTGTCTTCAACTTGGCCTAATAAAGCTGATCTCGATGTCTCTCTGCCTGTTGGTACGTCCATCCATCCACAAAAAGTTTTCTGATTTGATTATAAAATTTGGTATGTAGGTAGAGGTCGATGAGTGATAAATGATTGACGGTATTCTGTGTGACTCTTATCAAGGTCAAGGTCAAGGTTGCAAGTCAATATTAGAATCTTTTTCATTTCTAGATTATTTCTTCAGACCCCGTTTTCAATATAATATTGCAGATTTGTGCTATTTGTGACTTTTAATTTAGAATAAAATTATGGTTTCAGGAGTTGACCATCGCTCATCACATGGGGCTCATGGCTCATGAAAGTGCACAAAAATGTGTTTCTGGCCAGGGCTTTTATCTTTGAACCCTGCTTGGGAACTATTGTTGCTCCTTGATCCTATGGTGTAGTTGAATAATGGAGGATTGCATCGCGGTCGGGGACAAAAATCGAACTCTCTTTGGGAAGTTCTGGCTACAGGTTTGCTTTCTAATATCATTTAGCATGTCTTGTTAGGTAATGGCAGTAAGCCGTAGACGAGGTAATCGCGTGGGTTTTCACGAGAAGACAGCTCCATCATCGTCGCCTTCATCACTGAATAGTGAGGAAGGCTTTGTCATTCAGTCTCTTTTGCCATCCTGTGACCACGGTGCACATGATTGTGATGTGGCTCTTGGCTCATCACCTGATATTGGCGTATGTGACATATTGTGTGTGTACAGTTCGCTGGCATGTCTCTGTGTACAGCGCGTGGTCACCTCGGGGTGACATGCAGTTATTGCACAGCTTGAGTTGCCAGTCATGCATGTTTATCATTCACTCCAATAGTCCACTGTTTAACAGCTCCGTGACCTTGACTGACATTATATATGAAGATATTTTAATTGTGTTTGAAGAGTGAGTCCTTACACATTAATGGTTTAACTTGACGTTCTGGTTTTGTACTGATTTCACAAGGATATGGTGATTGTAGTATATAACTATGGTGTTCTGCAGTATACACACTGTGTTTTATGAAAGGGCTCACTGCAAAACAGCATTTTTTTGAAGCACAGTGTATTAAGCATCTTGAATGTTAGATCATTCGTCTTTTAACTGTTTTTTTGCTGATACACTCACAGTTTGTGGTTTCTATTTAAATGCTTGGTTCTAACGTGTTCATTCTGACTTCCTGCAATTCAGATAACATTGACTTGCTGTTAGCTTTTTACTGGTGGCAGTGTGTGTTGTCTGTAACCATGCCAGTGTTAGCTTAATGGCATGATCGGTTCATTTGCTTTGGTTGAAGTTTATTGAACTATTGTATCAATTATTCAGTCATGTATTAAAAGGCATGCTCTCACCTGTTGCCTTAAAGCAGCATGAGAATGTTAACCCTTTTTCTGAGTGTTATATCCACTGTATAATCAGCAACTTTTTCACACATTTGGGTGGTAGACTTGCCTGAGTGATTGTTTTCCAATAAGATATCTCTTACAGTACAGTCCTTACACGTAAATGGTTTAGTGTGACGTCATGGTTTTGTATTGATTTTACAAGGATATGTGGACATTTCAGCAATAGAATGTTAATGTGTGATCTCTAGCATTTCCTTGGGCTGAGGAGAAGAACTGATTTAATTCTGGTAGAAAAGTATGATGCTTATTCAAGGGCAGTAGCAGCAGTCTGTTTTTTTGTGTATTGTTATCTAGTTGTACACTATTTTTTTGTACCAGCCAGACATTGGATTGTCTGAAAGGACACTTTGAAGCTAGTCACACTTTGCTAAATGATGCAGCATAATGTCTAGCATGAGCTGGTAGATCAGTCGCATGCTGGTCTTTGGAGCTGGAGAAAGACCCGATCATTTTCCTGGTCGGATGGCATAAAAAGTGCTTAAACCAGGTTTTTAGTTTTGTATTGATAGATTATGTGTGGGTGCGTGAATCTTTTGTTCGTCAGTATTACTGATATATGCAGGTGTATTTAGTTAATTATTGTTTTTTAGCTTTTAATGTTGTTAGTCAGATTATTTGCTGTTGTTTTTGTTATCAGTACGAGTGCGTATGCTTGGAAACGCTCGTTCCTGCAATGACCTGCGGTTTGTCGACCAGGACATAAAACTCACTGGGAACATTACTGTATAAATTTGATTTATTATCATTATTATTGTCATCATCATCATTGACATTGCATTGACTATAATGTTTGTTGGCTGATGTGCATTTGGTCCAGGTGTTTCAGCAGCTTCGCCTGACGGCCTATGACCTCAGCGTTGACATGCTCGATGTACACGCCGTGAGTATTGCACTGATAACCATATTTTTTATTATTATTGACTTTTTAAATTTTGGCGGACTTTAACATGGGTGTACTGTCGCTTGCCATTTCTTGGTCCTTGGACAGTTCTCAAATTTAATTAGAATTAAACATTTGGTGACAAGAAGGTCATCTGGCAGGTAAAAGTATTACCTCAGTAATTGTAAGTGTTCACTTGAGTTATTTCTTGCAGTATGAGACAGTGAAGACATAAAAGTGACTGACTGTTAACAGTAGTATATCATGTGCCTGGAGAATTGTGGTATACAACTCGAGCATAAAAAGTCATGGAAAAGTTATGGTTTTTTTGGTATGTGGTTTTGGAATTTGTGCAAGTCATGAAAATTTTGCCAGCATGCAGATGTGTACTTCAGTATAAATTTTACATTTTACTGTATGTTAATTATGTTGTCTAAAATCTGTGCAGTACACACTGCATACATGCTTTTCCTAATCAAGGTTATTTGTATTGGCTTAGAGCAGTTTGTGTTGTTGGACAGTCTTGTGAAAAGTTGATATGCTGGAAATTTTCATCATCAATAAGTTAATTATGCATATTAATTGTTGTGAATTTTAAGGATCGCAATACGTTTCATCGGTTTGACAAGTTCAACTCCAAGTACAACCCGGTTGGAGAGAGTCACCTGCGAGAAATCTTTATTGAAACGGACAATGCCATCGAAGGACGATACTTTGCTGAGATTTTAAAAGTGAGTCTGCTGAATTAGATGTGGCTTTTTAATGTCCACTGAACAGATTGGTTCATTCCATTCTCCTGACCAGGATGCTTTCACTTCTTGCTGCGAATTGCTTGGACTTATATTACTGTTGTCAAGCATTTATATGCATTTATATGTTGTCTGAAACTTTTTATTCATTATTTGTGGCTTTATTGTCAGATATGCTAGATAGCTCAAAACAGAAAAATTTAAGCTAAACATTTTTATTAGCAGAAGTAACCAGTGTGCCAATTTGCACTTGTGAGGACAAAGATTTACTTTCCCTGTTGTCAAAGACCTCTAGAACATCATGTATATCTAATGTAAACAAGGCTGACATCATTCCAGCCTGACCTAATTTTTAGCAAATGCCAAAAATTAGGCCGTTAATTTTTGGTTTCTGACGTTTTTGGTTGGTTACTTCTGCTTAGGCTACATTCAGCTTGAAACTTTCTGTTTTGAGCTGACCTGATTTTTTTTGCATTTGCCAAAATAGTTCAGTCTGCATGATACCAGCTGCAGACGTTTGCTCATTTATGTACACAGGAAGTGATGTCAGACTTGGAGGAGAACAAACATCAGAACGCCGAGTACCGGCTGTCAGTGTACGGCAGATCGGCAGACGAGTGGGACAAGTTAGCGCATTGGGCCGTCAAACACAATGTCTACTCAAACAACGTTCGATGGCTCATTCAGATTCCTCGACTATAGTGAGTTAAATATTGGCTGAAACTTTTTGATGTGATATGATCTGAATTCTCCATCTGTCTGTCTACTTGTTTTATACGGACTCTAACTTGAAAACAAAAAGGTGTAGAAAAACCAAAATTGTTGTGAATGTTTCCTAGTGCGTGAGTAATTACCCACTGTTTCTGCACAAAGGTCAAAGGTCGTAGTTAGCATTGCATTGCTTCAGGAGACAGGTGGTACAGTTGTGCATTGTTTGTGGTGCAGTGATGTGTACAAGCTGAACAACATCATCAGCAGTTTTCAGGAGTTTCTCGATAATCTCTACAGACCTCTGTTTGAAGTCACCATTGATCCATGCCTGCACCCAGAACTGCACATGTTCCTCCAATACGTGAGCGATTCATCTGCAAATGATAGCTTACATTGTTGATACATTTTTGTAAGGTAGTAAGTAAGAAGTAAATAGTTTATATAGCATTACAATCTACATAGACAGATTTCAGGGGTGTCGTTGTTGCTTCTGGGAGACTTGTTTGTCAGTGATAGTGACAGAGATAGATAGATCAAGAAAAAAAGGAAGACTTAAGGGTGTGGGAGATGTTGTCAAATGGACCCTGAAAAGTTTCTTAATGTTTTGATGATTATGCAGATCATATTGCAAGGTTCATTTGGAACATGGCATGTTTGTTTGGTTGTCATTGTAAACTCTTTTAATTTATTTATGAATAAGGCAAAAAATTGATCTTGTTGTAAAGTGAACCAATATTGTTTTCATAATTATATGTAGATAATTATATGTAGATTGGTAGGTAAGTGTACTCTTAACTGGCATGGTTTAGGCATAAACCCACAACGTGCTGTAGTCTCAACTAAACAGAAATGTCTGCAGTAGGCATTAAAATGTTCAAGTGTAATGTTTTATTGTCTCAGCTGCCATAAAGTGCCACTTCTGTATGGTATTGGGTGGGCATTGTAGTAATCATTTCAGAGTAGTTATTATTTCATTGTTGTCAGTTTACTGTGAAGCCACTGATCTGCTTGTTCAGGTAACTGGGTTTGATTCCGTCGACGATGAGTCGAAGCCGGAACACGTGATATTTGACAAGTATGCGCCACTGCCAGAGAACTGGACGAGTGCAGAGAATCCACCGTATGCGTACTACCTGTACTACATGTATGCCAACATGACCGTTCTCAATCATCTACGGCGGTCAGTTTTATGGGTCAATCTGTGTTTGTGTGTACACCATGAGTCAGAAAAAATGCTGTCAAGCTTTTGACTCCCAGTTTAGTTGTCATTTTTGTTGCTAGTAGAGTTGCCTGTACAACTCATAATTTAGTTTCGAACTAAGTTATAAACTGAGTTTGTTTCAGCCAATCTGTAGTACTAATATATAGTTTAGGTGTTCAAAAAAAACGTTAGTCATTAATCAAAATTTTGCAGTGCTGGTGATTTAGTCAGAGATCTCATATTATTTTCAGTTTTTAGAAGGCGCTTATTGTAGTGTTTGAATCAATTCACGTGAATGGAGTGATAACTTGTGGAAAAAACGTGTCGGAGTTAGAGTATTACCCAGGAATGTTTAGCTTCATCCTTGTTCCATGAAACAGCTTTAGCCTATCTTTAGCTCTTGATTGGCTCTTTGTTAATTTTGCTTTTTAATTTGGGATGCAATGTTAATACATAACCTGCTAAACGGCACAGTTCTAATATTTTTGGCAGTGTATCGACACCCAGTAGCGATTGTAGGTGAAACTCACTCAGCTGGTGCAGTCTGCACCTCTCAGCTGAATTATTTCAATATAGCAAAAATAAAACACGCCAGCACATTGTGCCACGTACAGATACACAAACAGATATATACCTGTGAAGTTTTTGTTGTCAGAAAATTTAACTTTTTATTAGTATGGATTGTTCGTTCACACATATACAGTTTTCGTCAGCTGATGCATCTTCACCTACAGCGTGGCATTTTTCGGCATTGTGCCATTTGCATCAATTGTGCGATAGTGTACACAGGTTATGTATTTTTGTGAATTTTCTAAAGATGTTCTGACATTTAGATATCATCAATTCTCATTGGCATTAGAGTGATTAGATAACATAGCTCGTTATTGATTAGCATGAGATGTTTGCCTGTGCAGAGAGCGTAGGTTCAACACGTTTGTGCTGCGGCCTCACTGTGGTGAAGCAGGACCAGTGCATCATCTTGTCTCTGGCTTCATGGTTGCTGAAAGCATATCACATGGTCTTCTTTTGCGTAAGGTTAGTCAACGATAAGTACAGTGTTAATAGAGACTTTACTCATAAATGCTGCACAGCTTTGATTGACTGATAACTCAGTGACTTGTTACTCAAGTTCACATTTCTGGCATCATAGCAGTGCCTAAACACTTTTATTTGACATAATATTAATGCTGCTATATTTGATTAGTTTTATTGTAACATTAGTGAATTGTTTGGTTATAGTTTTTAATTATTAGTTCGCGCGGAAGCGATAGCTTGCGGAGCGGACTTATGTTTTAGCCCAGATGTTTTTTTTTATTT
>Ga0209671_1001132_pt1 | contig 21240 bp, 11 predicted proteins | sample WorMetHERISLAND2_2_FD_187401 | JGI IMG/M metagenome (GOLD analysis project Ga0209671, IMG submission 187401) | Marine gutless worms symbiont microbial communities from Max Planck institute for Marine Microbiology, Germany - Olavius geniculatus... | ecosystem: Host-associated > Annelida >... | reverse complement strand
GAAAAGAAAGATAGACATTGCTAACTTGGCCCAGCGGCGTCATATGTTGAAAAATGGGTAAAACACAAACTTGTAACTTTTCGACAAACACTGCAAATTTCTGATAGAATTTTCACAAAAAGTTGCTAACGTCAGAAAGCGGCAATTAAGTATGTTCAAAATTGTAATTTTTGTTTTTGAATTTTTTTCAAAACGGGAGCTTTTTAGCCCCACATTTTGCATACTTGGGCAAAATTGTTCGGATAAAAAAGTTTCTGACAGTATTTCAACCGTTCAAAATTATGCGGGGGCACTGTTTTCCCTTTCCGGCAATGACGCAACTGCTCACCTACTAATTTCGGCTTAAAAGTTGCACTAGCATCTAGATGTTATGAATTTATGAGCACTTGAAGCATGTACAAAGCGACAGAAATTCAGCTTAGTTTAGTTGCGTCTAAAGCCAAAGTGACACGACTGGACTTCACGTTGTTAGTTTTTTCGATGTTTTGTCCGTCAGGTGCTTTCTATTACTACGTTACTGAGAAAGGGTCGAACTACGAGAAGACGCTGCTTGCTGTTGACAAATACGCCAAGGATAATAACATTCCATACAGGTCGGCTGTTAAAACTCTGTTGTCGTGTAAGTACATGTAAGTACTGAGTAGGTAAGTATGAACAAGAAATACTTTAGATTATAACCAATCTAATGTAGACTCCGCGCACATTAAACGCCGATACTACTACTACAGTACAGTATTACAGTATTACTACTGCTACAACTGCGACTAAAGATCCAACACATATCTTTTACAGAAGCAGAGTTATAGCCCATATTGTCCCAAATTTCGTTCTGCCATGGCAACGAGGGTCGGTTGGGGTAAAATTTGGTTTGCAACGTTTGACGGCCCTACCCCAAGAACCTCCATATATACTGATGCAAAGATGTCGCAGATATTTTACAAATGCCGAGTTATAGCCCATTTTGTCCCAAATTTTGTTACCATGACGACGGGGGCCAGTTGGGGTAAAATATGGTTGGCAGCATTCGACGGCGCAACCCTGAACACACCCCAATATATGCAAAAATTTCGCATATATCTCTTACAGAAGCCGAGTTATAACCCATTTTGTCCCACATTTTGTTGCCATGGCAACGGGAGTCGGTTGAAGAAAAATTTGGTTTGCAGCGTTTGACGGCCCCACCTCGAAAACCTTCCTATACAGCGTGGGCAAAAAATTAGCCCCTTAAAGTTTTTCGCTTTTTTTCAGTAACGGTTTGGAATCTAATTTGAAATTTTACAGCTTTATTTAATGAAACTTTCTACATCCTATTGCCAAGTAAAATGTGATTCTGTTGAAAAACGACGAAGTTATAGATTTTTAACATGACCGCTTACCGATTTTCAGCACTGAAAATGTTTAGGTTGTAACACCAATTCAATAACATCGTTGAAACAACATAGTTAACTGATAATTAGATGATGCCAGAATTCCATTGTCATTGTGAATGTTCACAGTGTCCACCAACAGCTCCAAGCTTTAACACAAGCGTTCATTCGCTTACTTTGATAAGTCTTTCACAGCCTTGTCGATCGGTCCCTGTGGCAGGTTGGCCCAGATAGCCTGAAGCGCTTCCTTGACTTCGGCGATTGTTTTCGGCTTTGTTTTAAGCTTGCGGAAGCCTACAACATTGCCCCTCATACGCGGTAGTCCATTCGGTTTGTATTCTTCGAATTTGGAGGCCATTAATTGGTTTTTGTGATGAAATCTGGACAGGTGGCCCACAGCCAGTTCTGTGCGCTGCGCGCTGTGTGTGCTGGCGCGCCGTCCTACTGGAAGATGAATCCGGTAGGCAGTCGGCGATACAGTAAAGATTTCGTGATTTTAGCTTGCACCGTTTTGATACAAATCACGAGTGTGACAGACGGACAGACAGACAGACAGACAGACAGACGCCCAGACGACGGCAAAGACGCGCGAAGCATTCTGCTTTCGCGCGTAAAAACTGAGCTATTTGATATTGTCTTCAGTAAACGTGAACAATGAACACTCAGCCTAATCTCTGCCATTATTCGTTTGTGGTTCATTTGCGAAATAAATGGCGCTATATAAACGTGTATTGATCGATTGTTCATGATGGTTGCGGCTGTATTGTAGATATATTCAGTACGATTCGTGGTTCTACAGGAAGTCGCTATTCGTTGATGCGGTCCTGACGTGGGATGCTATGCCGTCCGTGTTTCCACACGGCATGCAGTAAGTCTATTCTCTCATTATACTGGCTGTTGCATTACAGTATGAATTCATTGAATTGTTTGATCATAAGAGATAGACCCAATCCGTTTCTTGGCCGGATGACGTAAAAAGCACCTAAGCCAAGATTTACCCGACCATACTAATGGTCGCGCTTATGGCACGGAGTGTCCTCCGTCTGTCTGTAGTCTTTCGTTTCTCTGTCGTCTGTAACACATGTATTGTGGCTAAACGGTACTCTTACTTACCGAATAATTGACTGAAGATGCTCAAGCACTACTGTGTGATACTTATTGGGACCCCCTATTACTCCCAGTCACCCCGAACTGGGGTACTGACTGCACTGTCCAAATACTTGCATTGTGAACTGTGTTGAAAGTTTCATAATTCTTTGCTTGTTTGTATTGTGGTTACTAGATATCTCTACAACAGGACGCGTCTTCCAGTCGTGGCACACAATCGCTTCTGGTACGTACTACACGGTGTTTCATAAAAAGGACCCCTTTTTGGTTTTTTTTCATAATTTACTCAAATGATGCACAATTTGCATGAAATTTTTAACAGTTGTAGCTGAAGAAATACTAATTCGAAATATTAGAACAAAATACGGCAGTTGGTTAAATATTCTTTCGTTATGTGCTCTACGTTAGTAAAATCTAGTTCACATTACTTACTGTAGATGTGACCTGTTTTACCTGCCGTATCATCACATGACCGCGCCTTGTGAGTTGCGAACTTTGTTCGGTGTGCGCGTGGTCTCTTGTCTTTGTTGTCTGTTTAGTCACTTGACTTGCAGGCTCTGCTGAAAACATGTGCTGTTCAGTAGACTGGTGCTAGACTATGGCAGTGTAAAATAACGTTATGCTGGCCGGTATGGTAGTCTATTAAGCTACGCTTTCACGAGTTTCCGGATATCAGGGTCCTTCAGTCTGAAGATGCGGTTTTGCTCCTGATGGAATTCGTGGTGTCTACGCACCAGGGTCCTGCGCGTGGCTCCGGGTGTCGGCTTTGACTTTCCGGACTACCGGGGTTTGGATCGTCGTGTCCAGTTTCCCGGACCACGTCGCAGGACCGGACAGCCGGTTTTCAGACGGCGTACGGTCCACTTTTCGTCGTCTGAACGCCTCCTGACTACCGTCGTGCTTTGCTTCTGCTATACCCGCTGTGCTCCGCGTCGTCGCTGCTGATTTCCTGTGTGAAACTGACGTTTTCATGTGCGTGTGTTTTTCGCTATATAACTGTTATTTGTATACCCCTAGTTACCTAGTTACACAATAGCTTCATAACACTGTTTGCTGGTTTTTTGTTTGTTTTTCTGTATGATTATTCAAAACTGTCATTCTCATGTCTGTGTGGTTATTGCTATATAACTGTTGTTACCCCTAGTGGCACACTAGGTTCGTAACAACGGTCAATAGCATTTTCTGTGTGACATCCTCCATGCATGCATACAATCAATAACATCATGAATATCAGGACCTAAATTACAAAACTTCCCAAGTCATTCCTAAGCAAATTCTACGTGAAAAGTTCGCCATCAGAATAGCCTAAAAACAAAATGCACCTTACAATAACATGTAAGAAAACCTAAAAATAACTTATGCAAAATCCTAAAGCAGCTCCTGAGGTGATTAAGAAAAACCTAAAAAGAACTTAGGAAGAACCTAGGAAAATGTTACAAAAATTCCTACGAAGTTTACTCAATTAGGCCCCAGGTTCTATGTCAGGGCAATAGTAAAGTGCGAGGTGCAAGGTGCGAAGAGGGTATAGTGCTAAGAAGCATGCGAGAAATAAGCAGATTCAGCATCTCATGAAACGCACTGAACTATGGGAAGGGTCAGAGGTCACTGTTTGTAAACAAACGAAACAGCTGTGAGATCGCTCACGCAGAAATAGTTTCTAGCCTTGTTTTTCTAACTTTTCTATTTGGAAAGAATGCGTAATGCGAATAATTTTTTATCATCGTCGAATACTTTAATCAAAATTAACATTTTGACGCGTTAATGGCGTATTTTAATCATGTTTAAGCTTACTGCAACTGCGCCTAATCGCATCTTACCCGGTAAGGCTATGCTCTGTAAGCATAGGCGGCGCTAGGAATGCTGAAGCTGGGGGGCAACATGGGAGTAAGGGCCAGGGCACAAGGCGGCAATATTATTTTGTGTGTTTGTCGGACAAATGTTGACCTTTATATTCAGTTGTCGTTTGCATCAAAAAGACATAGGGCTAGCGTGGACCAGAGCTCCTGGTCGAGGGTCAGGACTCAGGGGGAGTGCAGTGGCTTCTATCCCCGCAATTATCAAAATCGAGCGCAAGCTCCCCCCATTTTAGGCTCGAGTTCCCCCCTCCACTTTCAGACTCAAGCCTTCTCTTCCCTTCTCTTGGGCTCTCTGTTAAGGGTGCAGATTGCCCAGTGAAAATGGGGGGATATTTTAAGGGTGTTGATTGCTTAGTGAAATATAGGGGGAGTTTTGATCTACACTCTTAACAAAACTTTTCCCTATTTTTCAATGGGCGCAAGCTGAGCCCACCAGGTATAAGGAGAGAAGCCACTGATCGAGGGAGGCGAAGCCACCCTAAAGCCACAGATGGAATGTTGTCTTGCAAAAATGACGTGCAGTAAGTCGCACCTTGGCATTGTGCATGGTTATCTGGGGGAGGGGCACGGCCCCATGCCATAGAGAGCACGGTAACGGGGGTCTGGGGTCGGAGCCCCCAACGAGGTCCAAGGGCAGAGCTCCTGATGGGCAGGGGGTCAGCAGGTCAGAAGTCAAAGCCCCCCTGAAGCTGAAGCACTTTTGGCTTTTCGATGTTCAATGAAAGCCTCAAATTTGCCCACTTTTCTAAAATTTGGAAACGATATTTGTGTTATTTTTTGCAAGAAATCATAAGTGGCTACAAAACTGGGGGCTGCAGCAAAACTGGGGGGAGGGCCTGTGCCCCCATTGCCGTTCTGCCCTAGATCCCTCACACAATATTCATTTATCTGCAGTTTAATTGTCAGTGCACAGATCGCACCAGTACTGCTCACGTCCAGTGTCGCTCACTCTCCCCATGCACACACTGTAGTACCAACGTGGGCAGAAATCGCACCCCACCCAAGAGATGGTATCGGCATTGATACGCTTGTTTTTCCGGGCGGGGGAGAGTGAGGGGCGGGTTCTTGCCTATAACAGACATGACATATGGACTGATCAATGTCAACGGCAGTGGTGGTAATCACTGGTTATTACGTTAACAGCAGTGCTGGCTGATCGCACTATTGACTCCTTCTTGCCATGCGGCGGCGTGCGGCATGATGCGTGCTGTGCCTTTCATGTCGCCGTGCACTTAACGCACTCTTTAGCACGACCGCCCATTCGTTCAGAAAGGGTAAACTGCAAGGATTCTATTTATAACCAACCAATCGCATGCCGCCTCGCACTCTCCCCTGCATCAGACTCTCCTCGCACCTCGCACTTTACCCGACCCCTCTGTGTCACACACAGACAAAATTCCAATGCCCCTAAGGCCCCCTATCCATATTTTCAAGGGTAAACTTTTATAGTACTTAAGATGGTACAAAGTGTGGTCTTACCTGTATTGGTGACAAACATGGACAGAGCAATTGAAACTGTCAATAACGTATGAAGTCCACGAACGATGCCACTGGAAATTCTGCTCTTTTCTGGTGACATGACTTGTTGAAGTTTGACCATAATCAGAAAAAAGAAAGAGGGAAGGAAGGAAACGTCAAATCTTTGTCAACAGTCACCTAAAACACAGAAACATTAGCCACTTAAGCAACATTTGCTGCGAAATAAACATGTATCTAAAACATGTATCTATAACGCTTTAAGCTTACTCATAAAATATAATGAAATGGGCGTTGTTTTTAGTCGTCGCACACAAAGTGTAAGCATATTGTGCAGAAAACAGTCAGTTAATAAAATTTCGTACGAAAACAACAAAACAATCACACCGGAAATTATCAGTGAATCAGTAAAGGTAAAAACGATCAGAAATTAAAAACTAAGGTATTGTAACTTAACGTGGTGATGGGTAGTTGGGCACAGGTGTGAATAAATGGTAAATGAAGTTTGTAATGTTACATGTGATTCATGAACTGATGCAGTAATAATGTACCAGTTTATATCTGCCAAACTGCCATATACCATGCAGGAGTACGCTGAGTAATTGACATGTACGGTATGTACTGTGGTGTGACTGTGATGTTGCAAAGCTGCGTGGTTATGGTGGTTTTGCATAGTGGGTAAGTCTGGGTAAGATGCCACAGCATTGGTTATTCTCCTTTATCAGTTCACTGTTGACGCAATATCGTACGTTTAAGTCAGAGGCGCGTTTCTGAGAATATCTGAGATGCTGCGTAGAATTCGCGTTTCGCACCTGCCTTTTTTTCTGAGATTCTCAGAGAAACTCTGAGAATCTCAGAGAAATAAAAAGTGCGAAACGCGCCTCAGGTGTATGCTGTTTCTAAGTGTTTCTAACCAGTTATCATAATTATCATTTGAATAGTAATCAACTGTAAAACGAATCCAAAACATAAATTTTGAGCTTTTTCATTCTTACCATCTCTGAAAACCCATTCGATGTCAAAACCAATTTGGAATTTCCGAATTCTGTAAACTTTCACTTTTCATTTTGGTATATGGCTGCGAATACGGACAGAAGCTCGGATGGTGTTGTAATTACAGGTATTCCGGTAGAGATATTGGACAGTGAAGTCGACACTAAGCTTCTGTGTACAGTGTGTAAGCTTCTGCCACGGAACCCTTATCAGGGCTCCTGCGGTCATAGGTTCTGCAGCAACTGCATTGCACATAAGCTCTCGAGGTTCGTCGTGTGCTAAGAACGGTTGTGTAAGCTTAACTTTAACTTTTTGCTCATTGCTAGACTTGGCCGGGGCTTAAATGCAGCCGGGTATCTGAGATCGAGCATTTCGCTGGCACTTTTTGCCCATTTCAGACATGAGACAGCTTGGGATTGAGGGATCGAACTTCGAAATAGAAGGGATAGGAAACAGTGGCGTAGCCAGGATTTGGATGTAGGGGGCTCTTGCAAAGTGGGCGGGGGGCGGGAAGATGGGTTTCTCCTACCCACCAAAGAAGGGTTAGTGGAGGAGACTGTACGTGCCCCTCACCAGAAATTTTGTCAGATTTTTTAATGTGAAAATGAAGTGTTTGGATGCATTTTGGCACTATTTTGAGTAAGTAAGCTTGCAGTCCTTCTTATGGCTATGCCAGTGATGGGAAAATGGGTAAAGAAGGTAAATGGTAAAGAAGGGAAGGGGTCCTGAGATGAAAGGGAAAGAGAGGGAGAAGGAAGGGATGGAAATTTTTTCCAGCCTCGGCATGTCTGCCATCTGCCATTTGATGAATTGATGTCTTTAGTAAGCCTGCGATGTGAGCACATAAATGAGACCTGACATGCAGCTTCATAAATGTTACAAACATTTGTACTCAAAATGTGATCTTATTATCTTGATGCAATATAAAGTTGCCGCGCATTATTACTGGTTTTGTGTTAGATCTGAAGGCAGTGTGCTATGCCAAGGGTGTGAGGCTGAAAACTTAGTTTCAGAAGAAAGCACACTCAGCAATAACACGGTTTGTAGTTAAGCCTCACAAGCTGAGTCTCACAAAAATGCAAAATATGATGCTAAACATTTAAACAAAAAATTTTGCTTTAATTTAGCTGCATATAGCTCTTTATGTTTCAATATTGCAGTCAAGTTTTATATTTTTTTTGTTGGATCAAATTCGCAAACTTTTTTATTTGATGGCAGCACGCAGCAGCAGGGAAACTGTTATTTATGAGTCATTAATGTTTTCAATGGGATGGGTGTCTGGCCTGGTAAATGTGCTGCTACAGTAAATTCTAGAATCTTACTTTTGCAGATTGGTTTAGTCTGGAATATTTTCAAATACTGTAAGTGATCCATTTCGATCTTGACACACCCATACAGAATTTTTTTGCAGCCGCTTAAATCATTTAAAATCAATGTCAATTTGCTTTAAAATTAAAATTTAGAAAAGCTTTGTCCTAGAAATTTTTATTTTCGGGGAACTCAGAGGCAAAACTTGAACCTTTTTTACTTATTATGTCTTTTGTCAGAAATTTGCAGCTCTTTCAGAAAATTGCAATTTTCTATCCCCAACCTTTTTAATCAACGATGCTATTGTACAGGGCGTCTATCCCCCTACGTCCTTGGAGCAAGTTTCCCCCTAACTCAAGGTGATTCACCGTAGGTGCTGAAAACGAGGCGCCGCAGTCGTCTAGGGGCTGAGAAATGGGGAGTGGGTATCCTCCTCCCCAGCCGACTATGGGGTCTGGGGGAGTGTCGTGAGCTACCCCAGGGTCTGGGGCGGAACCCCAGCGAAAAGCAAATTTTGTGCATTCTAAGCATCACAAAGCACTTCTGGTTGCAAGATATTGTAAATCATGACAACAACGTATTACAAGCTGAGATGGAGTATGCCATTAAAACTGGACAGCAGGCTCGAGCATCGGTTACAGCAAGAACTAACATTTATGATATCTCGAGGACCAAGCAAACAGTAACAGTATCATTAGCAACCTTATCATCATCATCATCATCACCTGCAGCAGCAGCAAATTGACACTGCCACTGATAGACAAGACAGACACACAGACTAGAGGCCAGTTCTCATTGATATAGGCCTAAGCACTGCAGCTTGCATGAGTGTCAACTGCGTCATGAGGCAACCGTACATTGTTAATGAATTGTTATAATATCAGTAGTGATTAGTTCACACAAAAATGACGCCAGTAAACAACGAAGTTAACGTCATCATTCAAGTCTATAACTGACATCAACATTACTGACACTGGCGTGTTACTGACAGTTTGACCCACAATGCTGTTCTTTTAGCATTCAGACACTCTTGCAGCAAGCTGCAATTGGTCAGAAATAAATTGTTTTATCACTTCTGATATTCTGATCGCTTGCAGCTGGTTGCAAAAAATATCATGATGCTAAGTCCACTAAGTCCAGACAACCGTTTGAGCCTTTAAGGTTCAAAACAGTTCTTAGGGGGAAGGTTTTTGAGAGATTAGAAAAAGTTGAATATTATCATATTTTGCATTTCTGATATACTGCATATATGTGCAGTATATCAGAAATGCAAAATTACAATAATTATAATATTCAACCCCCCTAATTTTCAAAAAAACTTTTTAGAGGACAGGTTTTTTGGGGAAAATTAGGGGGGATTAAAGGCTATAATTCTGTATTTCTGATACATTGCATAAACATGCAAAACCTTAGAGGGGAAATTTTTTTTAATTGAGGAAAAAGTTCAATATTATAACTCTGCCCTTCTGATATATTACATGTACAATTCCCCCTAATTTTCCAGAAGCCTTCCTAGAGGAGAAGGTTTTTTTGAGAGATTAGAGGGGAATTAGGGAAGTTGAATACTACAATTCTGCATTTTTGATGTATTGCATGTACACTTCCTTCTTAATTTCCCCCAAAAAACTTTTTACAAGGGCAGGGTTTTTAGGAAATTAGGCGGGGAATTGAATATTATAATTCTGCATTAATGCTATAGCAGATACATGCAAAACACTCCAAGGGGGAAGGTTTTGTGGGCAAATTAGGGGGAAAGTTGAGTATTATAATTCTGCATTTCTGATATAACATGCAATATGTCAAAAATGCAGAATTATAATATTTAATTTTCCCCTTAACTTCCCAAAAAACCTTCCCCCCTATTTTTTTCATGGAGCATTTGCTTTAATGTATATATGGCGTAGACGCGCCTGCTCTGGCCTATTGTACTGTATACTGTGTTGGCAGATCTTTCCTGATGCAGCGTGCAGGCGAGAGTTGAACCAGTTGTCAGTACATTGCTGCCACGGCAGTTGTGACTGGAGAGGTCTCCTCAGGGATTTCGAGGTGAACATGAATATGACTGCACTGCACAGCTTAGAACGTCTTTTTCTGTCGTCGTCTTTGATGTTACAGTAAGGGGGTGTGCATGGTAATACTCCGACGAAACAACAACATCAGTCACAGGATTTTTAGGAAAACTATAGCTGGTCCTGTTCTTAACATTTAAATATTTTACAAATGATATTAAATGTTTATTATATGGCGATTTTTTGTACCAAAATTTGTTGATATTGAACCAGCTAGGATTGTTCGAGTTATTTGAAAATGTAACAAGGGTGCAGTTTTTGAAGACACAATGTATATTATTCTAGCTAGATGGATATTGTGATTGCAGAAGCATTGTGAAAGCTGTCCGTGGTTTCCTCTGCCGTGTCCTCTCTGCAAAGCGTTGATAGCTAGAATGCAGGTTACTCTTCGCCAAAAATGTTATGTAATAGCTGGCATTAATCTTTCCATATGTTGCTTTGCTAGCAGGATTAGCCTACTTTAAAAAGTTACAGGCGGATAGAGCTGAAATTTCCAGGGAATGTTAGACTTGGCCCAGCTTGAAGGTGGTTAGATTTTCATGGTGATCTAGATCATTGTGAGTATTGAGGATAGAATTAGATGATTCTTTACCATTGCCATATATGTCAAACAGTATGGCCATGTAGAGAATACAGTATTAAGCTTTTTGTATTTGCCAGGTGGCAGCACACCATTCTTAGCAGAAGGTTAAACTCTGTGAGTACTTTCTACTTACCAGAGAATCTGCTTGAATGTATCGATGAAGACTGCTAGTGGCAAAATGCAGATAAGTCGTCATATTGTGGCCATATTGACTTTTTGTCAGTCCTATGCTGTAACCTGGCAAATACAAAGAGTTTCGTGGACGTACGAAGCGATTTCGCCTTTTGCAGAATTACTTTGGTCATTGTTATTGTTGCATGTAGATAGATAAGTTACATTGTCGAGGAAGGTTTACTGATCGAGTGATAGGTTTGCATGTGGATTGTCTCTGTGTGTGTATAATTGGAAGAGCACATCTCTGAACATCAGCCGACAGCCAGGCACACTATTGGTCCTGCAGACCTGTGTTCATTCGGCTGCGGACAACAGGTACACCAATGAACATGACTTGCAGTCTGTCAGTCATTTACATATCATCTAAGGGAATTGGCAAAATTTAAAAAGTAAATATGGGACAACCACCATGTGCTGGAGTACCTGTGTACATTTTGGACATGTGTACAGTTTTAGATCTTTTGTCATAATGCTTGAAGATTGTGGGCGCTAAAATTGTGACTTAAAAGGGACGGAAAGTTATGATCTGGTAGGAAGAAACATTATGAGAAAGAGGACTAATAAAGTAAAGAAAGGGGAAATGGTTGGATTTTGAAGCCCCGCACAACCCTTTGCCCCAAAAAGACTGTGTGCCTCTAATGTGTCTAATGGTGACTGTGTCAACATCTTATAAACCGGATTACTTATCTTGTGTGCCTGTCTGGTGTTGGCTTTTAACTGAGAATAAAAAAGCATGCAGAAGACACTAAATGTTGTTTAAGAGGCCAATGGTTAATTGGTCAAGTCACTGGACCATCAGAAACATCTCAAAGATGTTGCAAATCTTGAGTTGTCACAGCTACGATTACTTCTCGCTTATAGTCTAATATCCATACGCTAAACCGCATGTATTGCTTATACTAAGCAAAGTGGGCTACTGCAGTAATTGAATGCCATGATTTCCGTTGGTGCGTGTATGTTTCAACTCACTTAGAATGAGGCATTCTGGTGTAACTCATCGTGCTTTTTTGGATGTTGTGTAGCCTATCTTTCTCCGTGTATTTGCAAAATTTTATTGTTTGTTTCTATTATGCCTTTTTCCTTTATAGGCCTACAGGACGAACTGCCTGAATTAAACGTGAATGATTGATCTGTATGACGTGGACCACTGTGTATTATGTTGGCGGCCACGTTTGTCTTTTTCAGACTGGCGTAATTGACCTAGACCGTGTGCAGTGTGCACGCATGTGTACTGCACTGCTAGAGTGGGTAAGGGAGCATGCAGTGCGAGCTTATACCACTCCAGACAGTGCGGTACCGGGTATCGTACTTACATTACGCTTAAATGGCCTCGATTACATCGTCGTTTGCTCTATGATGCATGACTGCAGCTAAAAGTTGAGAAAAAAGTAGGAGTGCAAGTAAAGTGTGTGTATATGCGGTGATAGATTTGCAGGGAAGGTGTTCAGTCTCACCTGCGGGACCAGCTGTCGGCTCATCTGCAGTGCGTGTTTCAGCGAATTCGCGACGTCGAGTGCAGACTGGGTCATCGTCCGGCCGCAGCAGTCGACACGCGTCCAGCGCCGTCTGTCACTGCATCCTTGGATCTGCTGGAACGACGTCTGCAGGCGGAACTTCAGGCTCGAGCTCAACGTGCTGAGCAGTCCACGGGTATGCTGTCAGCGGCATCATGCCGGGTTGCAAACTAGGCGGGGAGGAAGTTGCAGTTTTCCGACAGACATTGCAGATTTCCATGTTGCGACAGAATTTCGACGGACGTGGACAGGTGCAAATTTCCCACGGAATACTTAGCTTAAAATTTTACGCGCGAAAGCAGCTACTGCTTTCAGCGCGTCTTAGCCATCACAATTCTGTCTGTCCGTCTGTCCGTCACATGGGTGGATCGGTCAAAAGCGGTGCAAGCTAGAATTACCAAATCTTTACCATCGGCTGCCTGGAAGACTCTAGTTTTAGGAACCGTAAAGCTTTTCCATAAATTCAAAGGGGGTCACCAAGAACGAGGGCGCTAAATGAAAGTGGGGTGGGCAAAATTTGCGATTTTTGGCCAATAAGTCGCTGTATCTCAGTAACGGTGCGAGATAGAGCCTAGGTCACTATTAATCACTAATAGGAAGTCGTACACTGGCTCTCGATTGGCGCCGAATTCAATGACCTTGAATGTCCTTGAATGCCAAAATAGGGGGTTTTATGGATTTTTTTGGCAATTTCGGGCTGCGACACAAGTCTATATCATTCACAAGGTAGCACCACGGAACTATCGTTATGCAATCCAGATAGAAAATTTGGTATTGTATATTAACTTAGCGTGAAAACCCCAATTTTCAGCTCAACTGCTGAAATGGAACTGCTATAGGCTTTCGCGCATCTCGTGAGCATTAGCTCAAATTTCTTGTTAATTTTGCTCTCAAATTTTCTCAAAGCGGGGGTTTTCAGCCACAACTTTTGCATTTTTGGACAAAAATTTTTGAACAAATGGAAGATTTTCTGACAGTCTAAGGCATGTTCAGTTGATGATGATGTTCTTCGATTTGGTGTTCAGCTTTTCTCTTAAGCTTCTGGTAACTGATCTTCTTGTCGTTATTGGACAGTCAGTAGGCCCAATATCATGTTTTGTAGCCAGACTGATACTATAAAAACAGATTGTTTGATCTACATAATTTGACTTACAACTGCATTTACAGTTATAACAGTGTCTATATACATGTAGCATCTCATATTATCTGTTGTTGCACTGTACAGGTGCAGCAGCTGTAGGTCGTAGTTCTGTACATGCGAGTGCTGAACAGATTGGCTCAGATCTGATAATCTATGAGAAGGTGCTTCACGTGTTGTCGGCCGAGACCAGCAGGCTACAGAATCTTATGAACTCGTCCGAAGACAATCAGCAGCAGCACAAAACAAAGCTCGACTCACTCAGCAGTAAAGTAAGTGGTTTCAAACCAGCGGAAATTACCAGAGCCGTCGTAAGGGCCCTCCCGTACCCCCGGCTGGGAGGAGGGGGGCTTGTGTATGCTCCGGGGCCTCATGCTAGGTATGAAAAAAAATTTTCTAGTTATTTAAAAAATATATGCATAATATAAAATGAATGAACATGTGGAAAGTTTTGCCAAAATGGAAAAGTCTATTACCTTTTATAACTGTACAGTAATCTGTGACGTATTGCAGCCTATAGACGTCATTTTTTAAAAAAAGACAACACAAATTGTATCTGATTTTTTACTTTTTAAATTTTTTTCAAAGTGGGCAAATTCGCATATTTCAGTGAACATCCAAAAGCCAAAAGAGTTTCAGCTTCGGGGCGGCTTCGCCCCTGACTCCCTGACCAGGGGTAGAGCCCATGTACCCCGCTGGGGGCTCTGCCTCCAGACCCCTTATTATATGGGCCACACACTTGTATTTGGGGAGGCCTCCAACGTTCTAATAACTGCACTGGAACTACTGATTTGGGGTCGCCTAAAAATGCAGGACTGGAAAACGTCGGACGAAAGTGCAGGGCTGGAATTTAACAGACTGGCAATGCGTGCTAGAGTTCGAAAGACACAGCTAAATGAGGGTAGCTGTCACAAAATCAAGTTAAACCTGCATGTTGCAACTCTGTCTTTTAATTTACACATGGTTGCTTACGACTAGGCATGGTGATGCAGGTACAAGGTTTTTGCCCACCAATTTTAATGCTTAACTGATATACGAGGTGTATGAACAGTAAATTAAAGCCGTTAGGGCTGAATAAAATGACTCCATGTTTTATAGGACATGTGTCATCATGCCAAGAATTTATTTGCACGAAAAAGTGAATTTTTGTTTGAAATGTCACTTACGAGATTTAGTTTTGAGAGTGACGACATGCTGTTTCTCACTGCACATCGTTGATGACAGTCTAGAAGTAAGCACGTTTCAATAAGGTCAAACTGTGCTCTTCGACGTGTTACCAGCAACGCAGTTCTAGCAGTAGACCTATGTCTTCAAAACAGTATTAAATTATTTTCAAGTTTGTCATTTTTTAGTCCTGCATTTTTAGCCCTGCACTTTCGTCCATCATTTCCAGTCTTGCATTTTCAGCCCCCTCCCCTGATTTGTAACAGGAACTGGGTACACGGACCGGGTTGCAAAATTTATTACTTGTTTCCAAATTCGGATAACTGTTACCCGTTTTGCACTGATTGCTGATGTCAGTGCTATGATATCAAGATACGAGTATTTCAACGCCACGCCAGTGAATGGAATCGGCAGCAGCACAAGCAAGCGCAAAATTAGCTAGCAGACATGGCTGTTAAAAACCTTTGTTTGTTGACCTGATTCAGGGTAAAGGATTTCATGCTGTTCTAAAGTTTTTACAGCCGTCATGCCTGGTTGTGTAAGCAATGGTCAGTAATTGGGTGTGTGGGTGTCGTAGCATTGTCGGTTTTCCTTACTTACTTAAAAGTTAAAAATGCGTACAGGTACCTGGGTAATTGTAACCGTGTACTGGACATGCATCCAGGCAGAACACACCGTCGATCACGGCCATGAAATAAGCGCGTTTCAACACCATATGCTGTGTATTATTCTTTGTTACACTGTCAGAATACACTGTAGACCGAGTTGGCGCCTATCCTGGACAAAAAAGCTTTCCGCGGGGCTACAGCTGTGACTTGAGACGATTGTCTGTTTTATTGCATGAGGCAGATGAGCACCTATTTCATAAAATGGTTAATAATAAGGATCACTGTATTCACCAGTTATTACCTCCAGAAAAGATTTTACCTATGAAACTCAAGGCCACCAATTGTATTTTTGCTTTGCCTCAGTGCCACTATAACTTGTACAAACGTTCGTTTGTACTGCAATATTTGTTTGGTGATGCGTATTAGATTTTGCATGTAGATCTGTTGTAGCTCTACCGTATTTCATTTCATTTTCTTTTCTTTTCTTATTTTCTTTTTTTTCCTTTTTTCTTCTTCTTTTTTTTCTTATCGATATTGTAACGATTATGCTCTGTTATGTTCTGTTTTTGCAATGGCGTTTGACCGTTGTTTAATAAAAGATTACTTGCTTACTTATGTGCAGGTAAGTGCAATGGAACGTTCAGTGGCTGAACGCGACGTGCAACTGACTGAGATTGAGGCCAGGTTGAGCTCGGTCGAGTCTACGAGTTACGACGGCACGCTGCTCTGGAAGATCAGTGACGTCACTCAACGTCGACGTCACGCTGCCAGCATCCAGTCACCAGCCTTCTACACCAGCCGCACTGGTCAGTAGTGGTTGGGATGCTGAACTTGTGATCAAGAGGACGTGGATTCAACTCTCGGTCGGGTCGCTATCAAGTGGGCACAGTGGCAGGGGGAAAGATAGAGAGAGCAATTGCCCCCTTAGATCTTGGGCTATCGGAGAATTGTCATAAATTTATTCTTATTGGAAAATGTTTGTCAAAATGCGAAATTTGGGGCTGATAACCTTCATTTTGGGAAACTAAGGTTTAAAATTGAAATTTTGAGCACCCATAATCTTCTTTGATTTAAATTAGCAGCTGTCTGTTAGAATTTTGTCACCAATGTCAACTCAGCTTTTCATCCGTCCAGGGTAGGTAAATCGAGTACCAGTCTGTCTGACTAGGGTTAGGCCTAAGTTGGGTTGCATTCACCTCTGTCGCGTGGCAGGTAACACTGTGCGGTCCCATGTGGATCTCTGGGATCTCTGGGATCTGTGTTGCTATTAAGTGCTATAGACAACCTGATGGAGCATATGACAGAATCTTTATTCGTTTTCACATAATTGTCTCAAAAAGTATGGCAAAAATCTGGTTCAATCAGGACAGACAACAAATTTTAACATAAATTGGTTTTTATATTCAGTCAAGGTCACGCGTTTTGGGGTCATTGAAATGCCGAGAAGGTATGTTGCTTTTTAGTAATGCTGGTTTTGTCTGAAGGTTCCGAAGATATGGCGATTGGAAGTATTCAGTTGCCATTTTGACTACCCAACTTTGTTTCCATGTTGTCTCTGGTAAACCTCACGAATGAAACTTATGCTCTGTGGAGGCTGAACGAACTTAGAATAGTCTCTGGGCTACATTTTTGCCACTGTTAGGCCCTTTTATGTGTTTATCTTCTTTAAAATTTTTCTTGACCTTATGATTTGTGAGTAGAGTGCATAATGGCAGTACAAGGTCATCCAAGATCATTGATTTTGGTATTAATCAAAAGCATCCATGCAAGTTCTTGTTAGTAATAAATAGTATGCTTATCCTTGTTTCTTATTTCTGAGTTACGGAGACTTTTTGATTGAAAAAGTTCAAATTTTTCTTATTTCTCTAATTTAGCGCTTTCAGTCAGTGTGACACAGTTGAAGTTTTGGGAAAACTTTTAAAATCTTGATAGCAGAGTTCTGATTACGAAGTCGACAGTGAAAATTTCGTGATTTTATACTGTAGATTGTGTCATTTTGACATAGACTCAGCTTTTGACAGACACACACATACGGACGCTCAGCCTGTAACATTCAGCCATGCTGACGTTCTGTAAAAATTGAAAATGACAAAAATGAAAATCGAGAAACTTTTCTGCTGAGACGTTTCGGCTACCCTTTAGAATACTGAATTTAATTTAATTGATTACAACTGAGCGCAAAGTGCCGTATAGACAGGCATGCCGTGGATATGGATATCCATGGATATATCCATGGATATTACGCTGGCTCGCCTACTAATTAAATTGACTACTTATATGCTTTGTCTGTCTAGAATATTTTTCTGTCTGTCGTTCTTATTCTTCATTTTCTCGTTTATTTGTTATTGAGTCAAATAAATAATCACTGACATGAACACGTCATTATTTAGTTAGCCTAAATTAATTTATTAGCACTATAGCAGCATCAAATCTTAATCGCTGGTGCTTTGATACTGTTGGTTAGGCAACAGAAGGTCTCTCTATCTATTTCTGAGTGTGTTTGTAATTTTTTATCGTATGATAACAAAATTACAAACTTTTTTCTTAATTAACTAGTAGGAAGTACAAACTTCAAAAGCACCTACTCTACCCCATACTTGTAGGCGTAGGCCTACATGAATGCAACCAGCATCTAAGAAAACAAGAATACCTCAGCTGTTACTGGAGTGCACCGACCATATCGCCTATATCCGAAGGCCAGCGTCTGACTTTGGGTAGCGGAAAGACAAGTGGTGACACTGTTATATCGAATTCAGGAATAAACTAAAATCGGCGCACGTGGGTGACAGCTGCAGGCAACAACACTGCATTCAAAATTGCGGCCAAACCGCTGCAGATAGAGACATAGTATGCCATCGCATTATCCAACTATGCATCGTCGCCGAATGTCTTTGACATACCATTTAGCCACAATACATGCGTTACGGACAGACCGAGGACAGAAAGACGACATGTATATCGTACCCAAGGTTCGATAATGGTCGGCCAAAAACAGCGTCAATAAAATTATGTAGATTTTCACTAAACTTGACATACTCAACTAAGATCGTATATTTCAATGCAGATGTGTGTTTATGTTTGTACTTTTACTAATTTTTTCAACAATTTCAAGAAAGAAATATCTGCTCCATGTTTTTTTCAGGGAGGGTAGAATAGACGTTTGTGCACTGCTGTATTTTGCAAAAATTCGGGGTTACATGATTGTATGCGGGATAAACATCTGTGGATATAGATATATCCATGGATATCCACAGAAAATTTGTGGATATGGATATGGATATGGATGGGAAATTTCATATCCACGGCAAGCCCCAGGCGTGTAGACGGATGACGTGTATTTCAGGCTACAAGCTGTTCGCACGTGCATTCATGGACGGAGATGGCAGCGGCAAATCAACTCACCTGTCTCTGTACTTCGTGGTCGCTCGAGGCAACTTTGACGCTCTGCTGCGCTGGCCTTTCAACCAACGAGTAACGATGACACTCATCGACCAGGTCAGCTAACCCATCAGTCACAGGCGTCGTGGGTGGCGGCGCTAGGAGGCCCTAAATTTTGGACTGTCAGATAATGTCAGAAAACTTTTTCTTGTTGGAAAATTTTTGTCAAAAAATGCACAATTTGGGGCTGAAAATTTTGGGGCCAAATTGAAATTTTGAGCACTCAGTCTCTGTTGTTGTGGTGACGTCGTAGCTGAATGTTTCTGACCTATAGAACCTCGCCAATAAATGTCATCATTCCGGAATCCGGGTATTATCCTGAGTCGTCTCTGTGTTACGTAGAACCTTCGGTTTAGATGATATGGAAGAACCAATAGCAGTCCAACCCTTGGAGTGACGCAACCAGCCTTCCTACATTCTGATATAGCTAATTTCTCCGAACTTCCAGTAAGCAGACTCCAGAATCTTGCTCACACTACTCAGTTACTCAAAATAGTACCAAAAATGCACCAAATCATGTCATTCTCACACCAAAAATCCAAACATTTTCTGGGGATACCCCCCATACCCCTTCCACGTGGGGAGGGTACACCTCTTCCCATACCCCACCCCTCAAGTGTCTCCACTACAACTAGATTCTTCCTACGCCACTGCACTTGCGAGGCTGTAAGTGTAAAGTTAGTTTACCGGTAGCTGCATGTAAAGTGTAAACAGCGCTACAAGTACCAGACCTTGGCCTTTACCTTTACATTCTTTACTTCAAGGTTGTGAAAAGTTAGCAGCAGCCTGATAGGCAGTACGAGTGCAGCGTGGAATAAGGGACGTTGAGTGACTGAGATGTTGTGGTGTGAACAGGTGTCCAACAGGCAGCACGTGAGCGAGTCCTTCCGTCCAGACCATTCCAGCTCATCGTTTCAGCGTCCCACATCTACATCCAACACCGCCAGAGGATTCCCCAAGTTCTTGCCCCTCACGTCACTCGACGGTCCACAGAGCGTCTACGTCCGCGAGGACACAATGTTTGTCCGCGTCATGGTCGACTGTCGCGACCTCTAGTGACTAGACTGAGTAGCTAGTTATCCTCGAGTGATTCAACACCGGTCGATTCATCACAAGTCGATTCAACCAAACATTGAGATTTTGAGTCGACTTTAGGGGAATTGATCGGTGGCGAACCTACTGGCCACACCTGACTCATAACAATATTTCACAACGTATTACACACACAGCTGTGGCCTATAGGCTATGAGTGTCAATGCGATGAATTTCCAATGTATGTTGCCAAGGCAGTGTCGTAGCCAAGGGGGGCCCAGGAGGCCCAGCCTCCCCTAATTCTCCAGACAATACATAAGCATACTTTTAAACTGCACGAAATTGGCCAATTTGGTCAGTTTAAAATAATTAAAATTGTTGCCACCAGATCTCATTTTTTAAAGCTAAAATGCACCAAATTTGATTTCGGCTGCAGCTCTGCCCAGACTCCACTGGGGGAGCTCACAGCGTTCCCCCAGATCCCCTAGCTGCATTTTAGGGAGTCCTACTTCTAAGCGAGGGAAGGAGAGGGGAAGAGGGAAGGACAGGGGAAGGGAGGAAGGGGATAAAAGGGAAGGCAGGGAGAGATAAATTGAAGGGAGATGAGGCTCCCCCAATTGAAATTTCTGGCTACGCTACTGCTGTGAGCTAGCTGTTTGTGGCATACACTCTGAAATATGGATACTGGTATTGTTATGAAAGTAGCAGGCTGCTAACATACAGTTTATGAATAATCCTAGTGTGTCTGGTACTCTGGTTGGTAGTATTTGATGGTGCCCACTGTAACGGTAATTAGTCCCCTGAACCGCCGCCGTTAAGGCCTCGTACCGCAACTAGGGTTTGCAAACCCGGAGCACTTTTCCAAACCCGGGTTTTCAGGTTTCAAATATCTTAAACCCGGGTTTCGGGTTCGGGTTTTAGAATACACATAACTGCATCTGATTCAGTATGCATGCTGTTCAACGTAGCTTCAGTTGTAAGTGGGTATTAGGCTTGTCCCGTTATTAGCTTCCGAACGATAACAGCTGGATGTATTTTGTTGCATTACAGAGGTCACTCTAAAGACTGAAACGGCTACGAGACTGACGACTGGATGAACGGAAGTTACGGAACAGTGATGATGTCTGACGATGCTAACTCCGTTGGTCCAACAACTGATGGTCAATCATTCAAAACGTGTCTACTATCAGAATAGCAATGAACATCAATGACGATATTCTGACAATCAGACTGTTGAACTTTTCGATATTTATTAACATCGAATTCCCCCCGTGTTGTTTTTGTATAAGTTCAGCAAATGAACAGCGAGTCTTAGCTGATATAAGTAATAAGTGTGTACCAAATTAAAACATCAGTTATTTAACTGAAAGAGAAGATCAAGTCGCAGAAAAGTCGAAGGCTTCCGTGCAAAAC
>Ga0209671_1001130_pt1 | contig 21251 bp, 12 predicted proteins | sample WorMetHERISLAND2_2_FD_187401 | JGI IMG/M metagenome (GOLD analysis project Ga0209671, IMG submission 187401) | Marine gutless worms symbiont microbial communities from Max Planck institute for Marine Microbiology, Germany - Olavius geniculatus... | ecosystem: Host-associated > Annelida >... | reverse complement strand
ATCTAAATTACAGTATTAAACTACCTACATACACAATGTTATGAAACAGACTCAGTCGAAGTGGGCTATGCCAAAAAGTAAATGTGTGTGGCTTGGTAGTCTAATGATAACGTGCCGAACTTGTAATCTTCCGGTTGCGCTCAGGTCGCAGGTTCGACTCCGCGCCGCGACACTGCCAGGTAACAACTTTAGGCAAGTTGTTCACCCACGTGCCTCTGTCCACCAAGCAGTACAAATTAGTACCGGCTTCACTGCTGGGAAAGTTGCAGCAGTAATATGCAGAGGTCTGGCCCTCCTCCCATATATAAAGCAGGGATGAGTTCGCCTGTGTTGGTGGCAGGGAATACTGTGTGATCCCATATGGCAGGCGAGGCATCTGCGGCACACTGCCAGCTCGGGGCCTTGAAAACGGAGATGAACACCGCTTGCATCAGTCACAGAGCTGTGAGAGGGCCTGTTGACTATCGGCAATTTAAATGGTGTGTGCCAAATAATCCAGGCCTTCACACACGTGTGCCATAAATGAATACCATAGAAAACGTAAAAACACATTGCATACCAAATATCTTCACCAACAGATGCAACTCCAAACTTCTCGCATATGCTGGGCCAGAAACTGTCTTTCCACGTGATGAAATCTTCCTCAATGCTAAAACAGTAATTCAGTGAACAGTCAATAGCATGATGAACTGAAACACACTTGATACAATGCAGTAACTTTGAAATCACAGGAGCCCGATTCACAAACACTGTCGTATAAGACATGTCATAAAATTATCATAACTCAATATTTAAGATGTCATAAGATAATCTTACGACATGTCATAAATGAATTCACAGAATTTGTCACTAATGATCGTAACTTTTTCACTAAGGCATCTTGTTGTCATGGTAAATATAGTCGTCTGTGAGTCACTGACTAGTCAATAAGTAAAAGCGGTCGTTTAGAGTTAAATTTGTAATGTTTTAATTTAGAAATTTTTAATATTCTGACTACACAGGTGCTGATTTATTTTTTATTTGTTTAGATTTTTTGTTTATTAAATGTTTTGAATTTATTTCATTTTTTATAGTTTATTAATGTTTGCTAGTTTCTAGAGACAGTATGCCTGTTGAAAACTGTACGAGGGTGGGAGAGGTGAAGTATTTGAAGCATTTCTTGGCCGTGGCACGCTCTGCTGCAATGTATAGACAGCGCATGGTAGCGAATGGCTATTAGTGAATAGTAGAGATAAATGCTTTTTTCATACGCATTAGCTATTTAGCTACTACAGCATATAGTTGTATAGGGCCTAAAATGAAAGAAAAATGACCTGCACCAATCACCGATGGACAGCGGTGGACTATGCAGTTTTATTTTGGTATTGTGGTAGTGGTACTCTCAAGTATCGCGATATCTGAGTCATTATCATCAATTCATTTGTCGCACCGCACAACACTATGCTGTATTATTTTTTATTCTATTTCCGTTGGTCAAGATATGTGTTTACATGGCTACAGCAAAGCAACAGTCCATCGCCAATGCAAAATGCTGATTATTTATCCAATAATTAATTTATCCAACAAAAAGACCATGCAAAACAGATATGGTATAAATATGACATTTTCTAGATTACGAGTATAATTGAATTAGAGGTCTTTAAATCAATACAAAAAAGTTTTTCTTGTTGGATGATGTTCGAATCGTATAATTCGGATGTCATAAGACACCCGAAAGTGATTGTAAGATTTCTGTCGTAAAATTGTCGTAAAATGTTTTGTGAATTAGCATATTGGCATACGTGTGCAAAATGTCATAAAATTGTCACAAAACTGTCATAAGATGTTTTGTGAATCGGGCTCCAGATTTACAGAATTGTAAAGAATAAATGAGAACTTACCATTTCCATTTTTATATCACGTGGACCGCATCACATATATGCAGAAAGCTAATGCAGCATGCCAACAGTAGTTAATTACTCAAAAAAGCATTCAACACCACAGCATTTTAAAACTGCAACAATGGAGGCTAATCATTTCCGAAGCCATGATCGAGCAAACATCTGCATAAAACACACTGTATGTCTCCATCTATATTATGCAACATGCTGTAAATAAGAAAAAAAACAGAAGCAAAGTTCTGTTACTCACTTGGCGTCATCATCACCCAAGCCAAGCTCAAAGACGCGCTCTGCACCGAGTTCTTCAAGCTTTCTGTCGACAAACTTGCCCATCGAGTTGTAGTGCTCATAGGTCTTGTTGCCCAGACCAAACACCTGCATCACACAATGGGACATGCAAACAACGTGCACACAGATGATGACTGCTGATCTCTGAGGGTTGGTACATCTACAGTGGGTTTTATGTGGTGCTGAGAAGCAGTGTTGGCCCAACAGTACCACCAATACAGTAAAATCAAAATAGAATTTGGTGCAATAAACAGACTCCACCATTTCAGAGCTGTACCTGAAAATTACTGACAATTTCAATTTTTCATTAACTGGCATGTTAAGTCTTTCCAGCATGGTTGCATCTCTACATGCATGCAGAACCATTAAAGATTACTAAAAAACAGCATTAAATCTGAACATGAAATTGTGTCAAAATTACATCTAAATTTTTCATTTACTAAAGTTCAGTCTTCAAGGTACCAATGGTCTGATACCATAAGCGGCAAGTTTACCATTTGCATACCAGTGGACACTGTATAAAATGAAATGGTCATTCCAACCAATTATATCTGAAACAAACTTATTCATATTTGTGTATGTCACAGCATATGCAGCTGAACTAAAACATAAATGCAATTCGAGACCTAAAACTTGTCCACTATCCAGTCCATAACTTTACCAGCAATTAGTAATACCTGGTATCACATTGTCCACCTATTAAAGTTCAAATAATATCTTTCAGTAATATGATAATATCTTTCCTACAGGCTTGATCAGCTCAAATGATGTGACATACAGTGCTGACAGCAGTCAGCGGTCTACATACAGCATATCGAATTCCATCAAGTTGAGTCAAGCCTTCCTGCAGGAAATCATAGAATTCCTGAGCATTGTCAGTCGGATCACCCTCGCCATAAGTTGCCATCACAAAGACCACAAGAGATCTTTCAATTTCCACCAGCTGTGACAACTGCTCCTGAAACAGTTCCAATATTCATAAGCAAGTTATTTTCCCCGCCAGTCAACATTTCTGCACATACCGTGCCTCAGTGCTAAGAATGTCTGGAGGCAATAATTTGTCTATGTTTCTTTCTGAATTAAAGCTTTGTATACTCATTACTTCTAACATAACTGTTACCAGTAACATCTGGAAGTTGTCATTATAACACGTTGTCAGACTAAAAATCAGTACTTCAAAGGCATTTAAATTATAAACATGTGCTAATACATGCATAATTTAGAAACAGAATATTAATTTTGCATCAGCCAGCAAGCCAAAGAGAGTCTGCAATAAGTGAACGTCCAATTCTTAGGAATAAGACATGCCCTGTCTTCACACTCCACATGATAAAACCATTTAACTTGATTTGCTATAAAGTACAGAAATAGCAACAGTATTCTGGCAACCAGGTAAAAAATGTGACATCACATGCCACCTAGTAATCTGTATATAAAGTCAAAAAATCATGTAAGAATATTTTGAAGCAACCAACAATCCCAGCTTTAAAACAGATCAAAATGCACACATAAATATATGAGTATGTCTTCTGAAATGTGACGGTAAAATCAGCAAATAAGAAAAGTGAAAAAAATAAATAAATAAAATCAATTAAATAAAAATTAAACTAAAGAATAAAATCAACAAAATAAAATAGCACCATATCTGACTCTTCCGGGTCAGCAACAATTGCTTTCATTCCATAGCGCGAGGCATCCTTGGCGAGACGTCCTGCAAACTCCTCAGCCGTACCAGTCTGTGAACCGTAGAATACGACAACATTGCGGCCCTGTATATAACAACACACAACAACCATCATACAGTACCTCACAACATGAACTCTCTCACAAACACTGCAGAAGTAAGTCATCTATACTAACAAAATTACTGTGCAGTCAGACAAAAAGATGATGTGCAATATATGTTAAGTGACGTAAAAGATACCTACACCATGTTTCATTCGACTAATGAAGCCAGTACTGAGTCTGTCGTCAGTCTCCGATGCTGATCTACAATGCACAGGGCAACAAAAGCAAAGTGATATGCTAAGTTTTTTGCTGACATATAATGAAAACTGCGCAAATACATCTTAGCACACTAATAACACACTTTAACAGTCCAACAAAAGACATACTCTATTATCATACACACTATGGCAGATCAAACTAATTTACATTACCCCAAAGTCAGCTTCTTATAAGATGGCACTTCTTTGCTTGCTTTGCGGAAAACAAAGTAATATAGCAGAAGACCAGTGACTGAGCCAATGACAAAGAAATCAAGCAGCCCGAGCCCATATGGATCCGACATTCTGACAAATAAACTTCACTGTCAAACTGTTAATCCTGTATACAGCAAACAATCAACAAATTTTCTACTATCATGCAAATAATCTGAAAAACAGAAAATCATCCAATAGATAATTAGCAGCCCAACATGTGGAACTAAATGTTGAACACTCAGGAAGCCCAACAATGTTGTCAGCACCCTGATCCAGATCCAAGGATTAAAGTTTGGGACAGAGCTAAGTATTGGTATAGGGTTAGAGATTATGGATTAGTAACAGGGTTAGGGTTTGTGTAGTAGAATAGTTTTGATGTTCCCAGTTTTGTCAGTCCGGATTTGACAGCGAACCCTGCAATCTGTAACTCACTTCTCGATGTTGCAAGCACAAGACTGGAGGACAACTTATATAAAGTGCACAACAAAAAAACCTTTAAAACGTGAAATATGAACTACTGAGGTTTTTTGGTTTTTTAAACCTAGTTTTTAACCAATTTTCCAGCCCTGGTGCACAGTGCAGGCAGGGCCTGGTGGTAAAGCACAGGGATGTGGTCTCGGACCGATGCATCTCGGGTCTCGTCTCGGTCTCGGAGCAATATGTCTCGGTCTCGGCCCAGTAGGTCTCGTCTCGAACCATTGCGTTTTGTCAAGACCTTTTCTGTAGGCGCGCACCGTGCATAATGTAGCTGCAGTTAGAGCAATACTAACCAGCATGACATTTGTGGCTTTGACATATTCATTTGCATTTACTTATTTATCATTAAGCAGAATTATGTCATGTCAGTCTTTTTTCGTCATAAAATAACCCAGTCGCAAGGAAGATAAAGTGTATGATGTTAGAATGAATTCTATCAGTCAAATGTAGACGCTGTATAAGGCTATAAATCAGTTGTAGTTTACTAATTTCAGTTGCCTGCAAATTGCGATAAACATAATGGCTCGTGTCTACAGCACTGCAGCTGCAATTCTTAATGCTGCAAACCGTTAATTACTCAGTGATAATTGTCAAAATAAAGTGTACAAAAGCGCTTACCATGGTGCGAGTTAATTAATCCATATTTTTTTCATTGTCAATGTGTTTCACCATACGTCACGGAAAACGTCTCGGCGAGACGTTAAAGCTCCCGAGACTCTCGAGAGTCTCGGGAGCTTCAAGGTCTCGGCCAGCGTCTCGGAAGCTGCAACGTCTCGTCTCGGTCTCGGCTCAGAAAATCTCGTGCACATCCCTGGTAAAGCATGCTGTTTTAGCCATTGTGAAGACTGACTCACGAAAACTTTAGTGCTTGGTTTTGTGCTGTGTTTGCATTAGCACTTTCAACATATATAACGCCATTCTGAATGCTGTTCTATACATGACACACGACATTACAGGACTCCCCGACCACAGTCACGTACAAGCCATGTATGGTAACAGACTTCAATCAACATTGAGCATACATAACTAGCTAAAAGCTAGTAGCTAAAAGCTAGTAGCTTAAAAGATACGTTTAACAAAATAGTACTTTAGCACACGTTCATCTGCCAAAATCCATTATATTATGGCTTACAAATTTCAGCAATAAACTCACAAAATAATTCAATGTTTTACCACCTTACCCAGACACATTCCACTTTCATAACTAGGTCACGTATGGAAAGCCGAAAGAGTCATTATTATTCATAATTTACATTCACAACTTGTTAAGTTTTTCATGGTTTTCCAGGTGTAAGTTTTTACAATTTTAATTATATTATTGGAATGTTAATGCATGCGTATAATTATCACAGTTAATTTTATTGCACATTTTGTCCCAAAAGGTTTCTCGATTTGGAGATGGAGACTGAACGCACTGGAGATGTATTTTACGTTACGTTATGTTTTAGTTAAGTTTAATGGTTTTAGTTCAATATTCTATGCTGTGATTTGTTTACTATTTCGTGGCATTTTTATCGATTTAATTTCATTTAGTGTTTATGCAGCGATTTGTGTGTACAAAACTCAGGTGCAACGAATTGACATTTTTGATTGATGAATACGTTTTATAACGATTTTTTAATGTTTGTCAGATAATTGAAAGGTGAACATGTCATCCAGATGACTGAACGGACTGGCTTTTTTTCGGGGTACCCTTTTTCACCTCCTGGCTGATTCGCCTGGTTTCTGGCTTTTTCGCTCCTTTGCCTGTTCGCCCCGTGACTCATTCGCCCCTGGCTCTTTCGCCAGCTGGTTGATTCGCCCCGTGCCTGGCTGATTCGCCCCCTGGCTGATTCGCCCTCTGTGCTTGGCTGATTCGCCTTCTGGCTTGTTCGGCCTCTGGCTTGTTCGCCCTCTGGCTGATTCGCCCCCTCACCTCGGACGATTCGCCCCTCGTTGAATATACCGGTGATTCGTTATTGAGGCTTGTGTGTAAGTGTATCGTCACGCCACTGATTAATGGTTATTTCAATTAACATTATAAATGACAAAAAAAACTGCATAATAATTATCACCTGCATTTGCTTTACTTGTAGGTCTACTAGCTTTTTTGAAGTTGACTGAAGGCTTACATTTCTGTTAGCTGTGGACGCTTTGATGTGTGAATAACTTTAAAAGGTGTAAAAGACCGCTTGTGTTTGAAGTCAACTTGCCGGTATTCTACGCGCTGTATGTGTCAACGTCAGCCTTCCTTTGAAATGAATTCTTACAGGTAAACTTGGTGTAGACCTAATAACCGCTTGACAAACGCCTGACAGCATCAGACGTCAGTGCAAACATTCAAACGCGAGAAAGTGTACTAAAAAGCAAAAGCTGTCTCTGATTTTCTGTATAATAAACTATATGTATATGCCTAATGATTTTATTTCATAATTGAACAAAGCATTAAACGTTCACACAATCGTTTATTCTCATCATCATACATAAACTGTCTAGGACTAAAGACAAATATTACGTATAAACCTCGACGTCGAATTGCCTTAATTCAATGGGGGCAAATCGTCCAAGGTGAGGGGGCGAATCAGCCAGGGGGAAAACAAGCCACAGGGCGAAAAAGCCAGGGGGCGAAAAAGCCAGGGAGCGAAACGTCGATGCTGAAATGTCACATACCCGTTTCAGCAATGGCTGTGTATAAGGCGGATGGGGTGGACTAGGGTAGGATAGACTGCGATAAGTATACACGCTAATGACTCAGCAGGTCAGTTGGTCCGTACCTAGGAGCTACAAATACGTAAGTTTACGTTTATAGCTCCATGCCATTCATGGTCTGTCTTGCTCATCGAGAACAGCAGGCAGCTGTGCTGTCAGCCGTCATCACAGCTGTGAAATATGAGATGCGTATTATACATAGGATTACAACATTACAACAGTGAAGTAGGGGTGCGTATTATACTCAGATGCGTATTATAGTCGAGATTTTATGGTAATAGTAATAACTTTTTCTAAACTGTGAAAGGTATGCTAAATGGTGAATTTTACATATATTGTAGGATGTTATGACATGCTGTATACCCCACAAGCTAAATGCATTCACGTGAAATTGTTGCATTTACAGCAACATTGTCCACACTTGGCTTGTTCTGTACTGGAATGTAAGTACTGGTAGTGACTAGAGAATTGCAAACTGGTGTATAGTACAGTTTTATCATTTTTGAAGTTGAAAATAGCTGCTAATAGTAGTTGTTTGTGAATGTGCCTGGCAATGTAAGATTTTTTTTAAAATTAGTGGGATATGTATAAAGAGCCAGGCTAAAAAGTCGATGTAAAAGTCAAATCAACAAAGCGTTGACTTGATTTGATTTAGACTTTTATTCTAAGTCCATTATATTGTGTTCTGCTGATAATTAAAATGTGTATTTACATGTATTTATACGTATTTGTGGGAGTCCAAAAATCGTTTGATGTATGTAATGTAATTGCTTAAAAGTCACTTTGTTTCAACATGTCTAAAGGACGCATCATGCCTCAGATTCTGGGGTACTGTATCATGGTCTTCACTAGGATGCCCTGGGCCCCCAAACCTCTTAAGTTACCCTTTTTAATTTTGCTTTATCTGTAATTTAAGCCCTGGCAATCTGCTGTGCTTTTTTATATTTTTCTAAAGCAGCAAGGTTGATATCAGATTGTTGTATTGCAGACCGATCTGCTACAAAATTGTGCGTACTGGCAGTACTGTTGAATCTTCTTTCTTTCCACTCATGGTTATGTTTATAAGGTAAGATTCTTGGTGGTGGAAAATTATTATTTCGATAGAAGGACTTTTTGAGCATAACTTATTTTCTTTGACATTAATTACATTGTGATATACAATAAAACTGTTGTTAATTAAGACCCATAAGTAGAAGAGATTCAGTTTTTTAGTTGTCATTGTCTTTAGGCAGAGGTCTAACTCGAGACCTTTATCATTCAGTCAAGTACATTGAATTGTTGGTTTTGTGATAGTTCTGTACTGTGGACCAAATATGGACTTCTGAAAGCAGACACAGCTCTGGTGTTTGTTAACAGTGCCGGTGCTCTAATGAGCATTAATTACATTATAGTCTTCTACATATTCACGACATCGCGGGTATGAATTTTGCAATTATTTATGATAATTCTTTTTTGTCCCACATGATGTGTTGAACTTTGGAGTCATGTATGTTAGACTCCTGGCTGATAAGCAAACTGGACAGTTGAAGTAGTGCAGCAGATTTTTCATATCTATAACTTGAAAACTGACTTCGTATTTATTTCATTATATTTCCAGAATTCAGATCTGTGTCTGATGCTTGTGTTCTGAAGCAGGCAGGTTATACACGAGGGCTTTTGTAGATGGTTATAATCATGAAAAATTGGTACCGAATTTTGACAAGAAGTGCCTCATCAAATGTTTTCTTTGCTATAAATCTTATGTGTCACAAGCAGTTGAGCTCCTTTTTCTGCCCTTGTGTATTTGCTTGCATTCTTCTAGTTCCTGCATTTTTAGCCGATATTTACTTTGTTACATTACTTTGTTATGCCATTTTGTTCTGAATTTTTGATGTTGACAATGACAGACTAGTTGATTAAAAGTAAGTGGTTGTTGTGTTTAATTTTTATTCGATACATTGCATATTACTACTATACAAAGCAGTAATTGTAACTGTTGTGAATTGTGAAACCTAGAAAGCACTTCATCAGCAGCTCATGTTGGGAACCACACTGCTGTTTCCTTCTCTGTTGTTTGTCAAGTTCTATGCTCCTAACCATGACGATGCTCTGTTCTACATGGGATATACATGTGGTACTGCTAGTATTATTGCCTATGGTTCACCGTTATCAGCAGTGGTGAGTTGTTCGCAGCAGCATTTTCACGAAAATTCAGTGGTTTGAGTTGGCAGTTGCTAAACCCAATTAAACAAGAATAGCGTAACCAATAACCAATTTGCTGCTTTTAACCGACTGTGTGAGTAGCCCGTACTTATAGTGTTCTACTGTATTGCAGAACTGGCCATTTTTTTATTCTTTAATTTTTGTTTTAGATGCCATTTTGCAAGTTATGTTGTAAGAAGTTGCCTTTCAACGACTTTGTGGTTCACACCCTGAACATAAATCATATTCTCTTATAAAGTTATAAGATTTCACACGATGTCCATCTTCCAATGTATGGTACTGCCTCTGTTAGCTAGTCATTGCCACTGTACTGTCCACTCTGTGGACTAGACCATGCAAGCTCCATTCCCCTGCTGAGTTGTTCTGTCTCACAGAAGTCTGTGACAGATTGAAGCAGTGTGAAATAATTGCCTTAAAAAGCCAGCACAGTTGACAGACTGAACTTGTATAAAATTACTTAGCTCTGTTGAGATTTCTGCTAATTGTGATGGGTTAATGTGCTTTATGTCAGGTTGAAGTTATTTCTACTAGAAGCACATCAAGTATGGCATTCCCATTGTCGCTAGCAAACTTTCTTGTTGCCTTACAATGGTTTATTTATGGTTCTCAGCTCAAAGATAGATTTATTCAGGTGGCTTTATTTGCACTTGTACGAGGGTCGTTCGATAAATAAGTTTACAAAACGATGCCATTCCATTAATTCTTATAGTAGGAAAAATCAAAAATACCGTACACATTTTTTGTAGGGAATTTCTTTCCAAATATACGTGGAAATTTTGGTGACAACGACATCATTACTGTGACATCACTAGTTGATATGATACAGTCTATTTGTGTGTTATTTTCCCCACCAGTAATCTATCATCAGTAGCAAGTTTCAAGCACATCAAACAAAATATAAGAGTGAGTAAAAAAACAGATAAACTTAAGTTAACGTCTTCTCTTTAAATACTTAGCATTAGAGTTTCGTTTTGCAACATATCATACGAGTTCATTCAATCATTTGTCCCGTATATCAACAAGTTTCTGAATGCCCGATGCAAAGAATGATGCTGACTGTTGTGCAAACCACTGATGAACGAGTGATTGCACCTGGGTACCTGATGCAAATTTCTGCCCACCTAGCATTTTCTTTCACCAAACATATACTGTTGGCTTCGTAAAACATTTGTCGCCATATAAACTTGCTGGATGCGTCCGAGAGTGAATCTAATTTGCATCCTTTCCCAGAAAAACAACATCATGCTGTTCATTATGGAATGATTTCGATGGCAACAGCGCCATATTTAATGTTTATAAATGACATCACAGTGACATCATTGTAATAAAACTCACAGCTAATACTCATAATGAAAATCCCCACAAAACGTGTATTTCGGATTTTTTCTACTTTATGAACTAATGGAATGGCGCCATTTTGTGAATTTATTTATCGAACAACCCTCGTACTTACGATTGATATCCTGCATGTAATGAATTAGGGAACATCATTGTTTACGAAGTTTTATTATCTGAACAACTGCATACAGTAAATTAAGCACTGTAAATAATTAAATATATGAATACAGTAATGCCATAATGTGCATAAATTTGTTCGGTGTTTTCAACTTTTCAACAGAGAACTTATGTGCATCATTCCACCAATATCTGTTTGTGTCAGTGCTTTGCTAGTGACATACAGTTTTCAAAGATAATTTTCATTTATTTCACTTTCGATCTAAAGTACTTTTAGCATGCTGTTTCTGTGAAATTGATTCCCATGTTTTACGGATTGTTGGCTTTTGTTTAGCATTGAAATTCTGCTTTTAGAAATCAGCAGCCAGTTTGTGTTCAGTGTTAAACAAAATTGCCTTCCAGCCTTTTAAATCCAACAGTAATTAAGCACACTCCTACTGCTCGCACAACAATGCTGTTACATGTTTTCATTATTGATTTCTAAGATATTTTTTAAAAAATCTGTTTGCCATTGCTGATAATGCTGTGTTTGAAACGTGTTGTTTGCAGGTGCCAAATGCTCTTGGAGTCTTTCTTGGACTTGTACAGTTGCTGCTGTTCTGTAAATATCCTCAGCATAAATCTAGATTGTCCGGCCGACTGATCAGCATGTGATATTGTGACACTGCAGTCAAAGCTTACACTGTTGTTTAATTGCAGTCAATGATGGTGATCCTCAGTTAATAATGACATCAACTGTGTCACTGTGCTAGTCATCATGAGACTTTTAGCTGAAGTAATCGCAATCATGTGATGTGCTCTTGGTAGCTGCTGATGTCATGTTTAATCATCTTTTAGCCAAAGCTGTGTTCATGATAACAGTATGTATGTGTTAAAACAGGCATTTATTTTTGTAGACAAAAGAAGCACGTACATGTCTACACTTTATCATAGTGCAGTAAATAAGGACAAACATAATTTCACAAAAGGTGGAATTGCATTCCTTGTTTGTATTCACCAGTTGGCAGCACAGGACTGACGGTTTAGCTGCAGTTTTTAATTGCATGTTTTGGCCAAGGGTTTAGACCACAAATTCCCTCTCCCCCAAGTGCCACTGGACCTTGCAAATCTACCTGCCAAATGGCATCTATGTCCATCCAACGGTTTAATCAGGGTGATCAGATGTATCAGACATATGACTGACAGACAGGCCATGCTGTAGAGAAATATATATAGGAATAGTTGGAATTGCTTGTGCTGCAAGAGTGATAATGCCTAGAAATAATTGGCTAGTTCATATGTTCATGTTAGAATGACACAGCCAGTCAGACAAGTTTTCCATCACAGTATGTGCATCGATCAGTCTGAAGTGCTGCCAGCCATGTCGACTCTTTTGAATTCCCTGTAAGAACACACCACATGTTTGCAAAGACACTGAAATGCGACTGTCAATAGCCGATATCATGCCGACAGCTTAATTAAATAACGCTATAAAAAATAAATATTATCAAAATATAAAGATTATCAAAATCAAACCCATGAATTGTGTGCCCATGTTCGACACTTTACTCGCACAACATTAGTGACTAACAACTATGGTACACTTAGAAACTTCGATCAACAACTGATGTACAGTCATGTTTTTAGTTAACTTCTGTATGACCTGAAAAAGAAAGGCCATCTTAAAATGTGATACAATGGTACTACCAGTTATGGCAAAAATCGCAAAATATCAGCTTGTGTCAACCTTAGCTTGTAAACTGGAGAAAAAATAAACCTGTTTGGTGCATGGTGACAGCTAAGCTGTTGCAGAATGAGCATTTCCTGTATGGCACTTGCTGGCATAACTGCAGTGTCTGGCAGCAGCGTGCTGTAAACATACATCAACTGCACAAACAGAATGCGCAGTCATTTGGCAACAACTTGGACTGACTGGGGACTACAAAACCCATATTTTGTCCTCGGTAGGGGGGAACCAATACATCATTACTTGGGGACACGAATTGCTCTGCCGAGTAGCATCACTGTTCAATCGACCGATCAGAAATAACCACCTACAAAAATGACCAGTGGTTTACAAGACAAAACCTATGATAAAACTGAAACAAAAATAAATCTATCAAATACAATAATGTCAAAATAGCTGGGCTTTCAGTGCTCCTGCCAAAAAATGATATGCTACGTATAACATGAAAACATAAAAAGTAGCTAAGAGAACAGTGCAGACGTGAAAATGATACATGTACTATAAAAAACAGATCAACTCACAGAAAATGTGTCCATTTTCGCACCCATCTGCCAAAATATCTGTAAAGCATATTGCTGATATAACGTTAAGGTACAATATATGGAGCAGCAATTGAACAAACAATTTGTAACATTTTCGGCAATTTTCTGTAGTTTGCAACACTTTCTATGAAAATAACCAAGTATGTTCAATATGGTGTAAATAAACTGAATTTGAACAAATTCATAAGGATACATCCTTGACAAATGCAACACATCTCATTCACATGCTGATGACTGACGGCAGTGGTAATTTCCGGAAACTGTTCTTGACTGTGTATGACATAATCTTGCACAGCTTCTCTATCCAAAAATGTATTCATTGCAGACAGCACCGTGTGTTCTGAACAAAACAATACTATAGCTTATAAGCCTTGAACACTATTTGCTGTATTTACACTGAAATGACACAGCATCGGTTATGATGCTTCAATGTGTTGTTATATTAACTGATAACAAAAGAAAAATAACACTATATGACTTAGCAAAAACATCCAGCAGATATAGACTATTAATAAGCAGATTCAGCATCTCATGAAACGCACTGAACTATGCGAAGGGTCAGAGGTCATCGTTTGTAAACAAACAAAACAGCTGTGAGATCGCTCGCACAGAAATAGTTTCTAGCCTTGTTTTTCTAACTTTTCTATTTGGAAAGAATGCATGATGCGATTAATTTTTTATCGCCATCGAATACTTTAATCAAAATTAACATTTTGACGCGTTAATCACATATTCTAATCACGTTTAAGCTTACTGCAACTGCACCTAATCGCCTATATGTCTTACCCTGTAGGGCTATGCACTGTAGCATAGGCGGCGCTAGGAATGCTGAAGCTGGGGGGCAACGTGGGGGTAAGGACCAGGGCACAAGGGGCAATAATATTTTGTGTGTTTGTGGGACAAATGTCAATCTTTATATTCAGTTGTCGTGTGCATCAAAAAGATGTAGGGCTAGCGTGGACCAGAGCCCCTGGTCAGGGGTCAGGACACAGGGGGCCAGTGGCTTTTATCCCCACAATTACAGAGTTGAAATCGGACCAAGTTCTCCCTCACTTTTAGGCTCAAGTTCCCCTTCCACTTTCGGACTCAAGCCCCCCCTTGGGCTCCTTGTTAAGGGTGTAGATTGCCCAGTGAAAATGGGGGGATTTGTTAAGGGTGTTGATTGCTTAGTGAAATATAGGGGGAGTTTTGATCTACACTTTTAACAAACTTTTCCCCCCTTTTTTTCACTGGTCGCAAGCTGAGCCCACCAGGTATGAGGAGAGAAGCTGAAGCACTTTCGGCTTTTCGACGTTCAATGGAAGCCTCAAATTTGCCCACTTTTCTAAAATTTGGAAATGCAAAAAAATCAGATATTTTGTTATCTTTGCAAGAAATCATGGGTGGCTACGAAACTGGGGGCCTGGAGCAAAACTGGGGGGAGGGCCTGTGCCCCCCTCGGCCCGGACCTAAAACTGCCACTGGGCCTAGGGTGCATCCTATGGCGTCGTTTCCGGGAATGGCTGCAATAATTAAAGTACTAAAACTTAAAGGTGGTATATAGATGTAGCTTTTAATGGGAAACCCATCACAGAGCTACGGAACGTCACCTGCCATAGGGGATCACACACTGTTAGCTGCCACCTGAACGTGCCCTGCTTTACCCCAGCCAGACACGCCGGTACTCAATTTACCTACCCTGTAACGATGGAAGGCTGAGTTGATTTTGGTGTTAGTCAGCCTATATTTCGAGATGGTTTACCTACATGTATCTGCATTCCAAGTAGTAACCACTTGATTGCAACCTGACTGGAATTTAATGCAAACAAGCAATGAGTCTTTCAGCTACTATGTACACACCAGTCTCAGACATGTTGCTTATATCTCTCTTCATCGTGAGAAATAAATTCAATGCATTCAGCACGTGTGATAACATGATTCTTCTTTCGACCAATGTCACATCTTCTCCCTGTAACAAGTAATGCAGTGAAATAATGTATCCCCCTTCAGTGCTCTGATGTATATAGCTAGGTGATAGCAAACCTGTTACTAGAGAGATTGGTGAGCTACACAGAAGGAAAGTAGTAGTGATTATAATGACGTAACAAGCAAGCGTTACATCCACAACTGATACACATGCTTATTGCAGTATTCAAGCATGTAATGCACTACACAAATAATATTATTGCACGTATAAACAGTTAAATGCTGCACTGTAATGCATTTCAAAACTAACTAAAGCTTCAGAACTGACTGTCAGTGTACATTTTATAAATAAATGAACTTACCAACAATGCAATATTGGGTAAAACTTTGCATAGCTTTTGCAGCTGCAGCAAATACCTACATCACAGCAAAATGATCTAGTGTACAGAATTAAGTACCTTTATAATGTCTACATCTAGATATTGTATGTACTGCATTCTGTTTTAATTTTTAGTTTTCATTTTTACTGATGGAAAAAGCTTTTATCACTGCCGACAATCACTACAGAATGGTTTCTAAAATGAGCCAAACTTGTAACTTCTGTCAATTTAACTCTGGAAACACAAACACGAAAGTCCAATGAGACGTCTTTATTTTCTTTCATGCGTTACAGTGCAGGATGATCGGCAAATTTAGTCTGTCACCATTAGCAAATACACGTAGTAACTAGAAGGTGCTCATAAGAGTGCATATCTCCACCAAATGAATGAGATGCGGAGATGATGATGAGTCATCGTGTGTACACACACACCAACAGAACATCAGGCAGAACGACCAATCTCTTAATCTCCTCCAATGTTCACTACATTCACCTTGGCGAAGATAATAACGTACTGCTTTTTCACTCAAAATACGTTATCACAGTTGACAAATGGGCAAGAGTTTGCTGCATTTGATCCCCCAAGAGCTCATTTTCAAGCTCCCAAATTTTTCGGCACAAATTCGTAAAAAAATCTGCTTAATTTTAACCAATCTAGTGGACAGAATTAGACACACTGAAGTAAAGTGATAACTCCTTCCTTCAGCAGAGCTAACAGTCCAATCCAGCGCAAACGCGTCCTGAAGACTTAGAGCTTACCGAACCAATTGAAGCTTGTATAGAGACAAGGATGTATTTTGTTGCCAGTTAAGCATGAACTGTTTCAGCACTTCGGTAAGATGTTGATTGAGGAGTGTCATGTATTTGAGACAAAATAGCATGTCAGATACACCAGACAATAATCCTACAAACATAACAAAGTACATTTAATCATTTATACATACACCAGTATATGTCGTGAGCAAATCAGAAGTGCATAATACTACTTTCTGCTAAGTGCTGCATATGAATAACTTTAACTAGAATCATCATACCCGGTATTACAAAATGAGTATCTGAGTTACTGACAACATGCCCCCGTGAATCAGTTGCAACCCACTACTGCAGAGTGCACTATTTTCAAAGGAATTATCACCCATGCTCTGTGTCTCCTAAACTACCGTAGTTATAATTTTTACGCGCGAAAGCAGCTACTGCTTTAGCACATCTTAGCCATTGCAATTCTGTCTGTACATCCATCTGTCTGTCTGTCTGTCCGTCACACAGGTGGATCAGTCAAAAACGATGCAAAAGGATCACTAAATCTTCACCGTCGGCTGTCTGGATGACTCTAGTTTCAGGAACCGTTAAGCTTTCCCATAAATTCGAAAGGAGTCACCCCGAATGAGAGCACTAAATGAGAAGGGGGTAGAAAAAATTTACAATTTTTAGCCAATAAGTTGCTGTATATCAGTAACGGTGCAAGATAGGGCCTAGGTTACTATTAATCACCAACAGCAAGTCGTACACTGTCTCTCGATTGGTGCCGAATTCAATGACCTTGGATGCCCTTGAATGCCAAAATAAGGGTTTTATGGATTTTTTTGGTGATTTTGGGCTGCGAGACACATTACAAGAGCGAACTGCACCGAAATCAATTGAGATATACACGGACAACCTGTGTGTAAAATTTTCAGCTTTGAACGTAGATTTCGACGGTCCAAGTCTCGATTTTCTACGTTCAAGGAAACGTGCGCAAGAGGGTATCAAATAGTGGTACCCCTGCAAAGTCATTATTTTACCGTTGTTGGCCAGTTTTTCATAAAAATAGTTGCAGACCACCATCACAACAAGCACTAATGGCGAGCTTTTTTGAATCACCCTGAACTTCCAAAATAAGGGGTTTTATTGATTTTTGTGATCTTCAGCTACAGCACACACTCCAAGAATGAACTGCGACGAAATGGCTCGAGATAGACTGACAGTTTGCGAACAGGAACTGCTATAGGCTTTTGCGTGTCTTGTTAGCTTTAGCTCAAATTTCTTGTATGTGTATGTCATAAAAGTACAATAACAAAGTATAACAGACTAAACTGTACTTAACAACAGCATAAAAACAATACAATGTGCCAAAAGTGCACTTTTGCTATGAGTACTACAGTATTACTAAATGCTAGTGTTCTCCCTAATGTAAAGTTAACAAAAACATTTATCCTTCTTAAGAGGTTTTCTCTGACAATTCCCTAACTAGACGTAAATCCTGTGACACGTACCATTATGTCTCAACAACCGATCAGCCAACTCGTCAGGTGTCCGCAAACACAAGAAGTGCACCTGTAATTATTAGATACAAGAACGTTTAGTACTTTATTTTATAAAAATTACACCTGCTCAACATAAAATATAACACCTGCAGTGCATAAAATACTCACAAATACCCAATTAATTGACAAGAGGTGAAATCACTTTTGTGTCTGCCAATTGTGACAGACAGCCAGACAGACAGACACAACACACTATAGAAAAATGTATAAGAATAACTGCACTCACTTATGCTGTGCATAAGAATACTAATAACCCTACTGGTATGCACGATAGTAATAATACACAAATTCATACTGCTTTAACAGCCATTTTCCTGGGTTATCCAGTTCCTCCTTGCCTGTCAACATCCAGCATACACATCGGTAAAAAATAATGTCTGGCACTTGCTATAGCACTTCTTGCATGAGATGAACTCATGGCCAGAAGTGCTTCTACAACATCAAACGTCACAGGTGATTGACATGAGCTAATGATACCACAGCAACTATGTGGCCACCCATTGTCCACGTCAGTGAACAACTGGACGTGCTCTCCGTATCCCCCGTTTATATTATGGTGATATCTATAACAATAATTATGCAAATACGAGCCTTGGCAGGATTCCTGCAGTGTTCGTATGATGATGAGCTTTGAGCCAGTGCAAGCAGAGAGCTACCGATCATCCATGTGTGACCGTGGTTCTTTGCCAGTGATACTGACAATGGAATACTGACAGGATCCAGGCTCACGTTCGCACCTGACTCAAGCACAACTTACACTTACACAGAACTTCAGCAATGGCAATGTCATGGAATAAAAATGCAGGGGTGGGGGAAAAGTTCCAATTTTCCAACAGACAGCTGAAAATTTCTAAGAGAAAAAATATGGATATTCAAAATTTCAGTTTTGCCCCCAAATTTTGTATTTTTATACCGCAGCTCAATGCAGCTGCCAAACTGCCATGGCACAAAGTGCAAACAGTGGCTACAAATGCTAACAAGAAATTTGAGCTAATGCTCACGAGACGTGCTAAAGCCTACAGCAGTTCCGGTTCAGTAGTTTAGCTCAGTAGTTTAGCTGAAAATTGGGGCGCAGCTTGGAGCCACTGATGTCAAACTCGATGTGCATGCACGATCGATCGCCTCCCTTATGTAGTTCACGATGTATGCATACTGGAGCCAGGTATGGATTCTTGGCATCAAATGGCCTGTCAATAATGTCACAATTAGCAACAAGAAATTTGAGCTAATGCTCACGAGATGCGTGAAAGCCTATAGCAGTTCCGGTTCAGTAGTTTAGCTGAAAATTGGGGTGTTCACACTAAGTTAATATACAAATACTAAATTCTCTATCTGGATCGCATAACGATAGTTCTGTGGCGCCACCTTGTGAGTGATATAGACTTGCATCGCAGCCCGAAATCGACCAAAAATCCATAAAACCCCTATTTTGGCGTTCCGGGTCATTCAAGGTCATTGAATTTGGCGCCAATCGAGAGCCAGTGTACGACTTCTTATTAGTGATTAATAGTAACCTAGGCTCTATCTCACACCTTTACTGAGATACAGCGACTTATTCACAAAACATCTTATGACAATTATGCAACAATTTTATGACATTTTGCACACGTACGCCAATGTGCTAATTCACAAAACATCTTACGACAATTTTATAACAAAAATCTTACCATCACTTTTATTACATTTACTTCAAGTAATACAAATGTGAATCTAACCAGCAGTATGTTGGTCCACTGAGGCCCAATACAGTTGACCTTCCACAGTTGACAAAAACATATACGGACTGCAGTACGAAACACCTGAAAATACAAAAGCAAAACATACAAAATTATGTCACAATAACTGTTTGTTGTGATCATCAGTTGCTAAATAACAATGCTGAATATCAAGTTGTTGTGTTTTATTCACCCTAAGCCACATAATTATCATACTATTCTGTTACTTTTAAAGACAAATCTCACACTATAATATAATACAGTATATATATATAATATGGACTATCGCAGCAGAGGTAAAATGTCACAGAAACTGACCAGTTATTGCAAACTTTGTATCTACACGTTGCACGTGTGACGTTTCTACCAAAGTCTCGTCATGTGACATGTTCAGATGAAGCAATACAATATACTGCTCCTTGACAAGAACCAGCCTGCTTGCCTGTAACAACAAGCATACATCTACTTAGCCACAACCAGTGTCTAAAGTAAGGAGGAACATAAAGGCAGCGCTTTTCCCACCTATATTTTTTTTCAGTCTGCGTAGTTCGCCACCTGTGGTTAAGCAACTCTCAGGAAAATCAGTAAAACGGGTGTCATCAGATGCCAGATTTTAAGGCTAAAATGCACAAAATTCGATTTCCGTGGGTCTCATCCTCAGATCCTGCTGGGGGGAGCTTAGAGCACTCCCCAAACTCCCGAGCCATTAGGCCTACTTCTAAGGGAAAGGAAGCAGAAGGGAAAGCAAAAGAAAAGGGAGACAAAAACAGAAAAGGGGAAGGAAGGTGGAAAGGGCGGGGAAACAGTGTTCCCTCAGCTCTTCTTAATCCTACTTTGACCATCGGCCACAATTAACACGGACTAACAAACAACTGCATTCACGCATCAGCATTCTGTACCATTTCTATTTGCCATTACTCAAGCCTGTCAACTAAGACCACTAAATGCATGCTAACCACCCCAGTTGCATCTTATGACAACCAACAAACAGACTACCTACATACAGTAGGTCTGCAAGTGATACTTGCAATAAACATGAAATACATTTGTGCCATTTAATCTATCCAAAATACATTTCCTGCTATAATTATGCTCTTATCTGCTAAAATCGTAGCTCGGTAGCCATACAAATAAATGTTGTAAAAAATAGTACAAAACATAAACGTAAAAGTGAACATCAAATGCTGATGAGAAGATGTAACTCTTACCTGCTCACACCAGCGAAAGCTAGTGACAGGAATGGAATCAATATCAGACCACAAGTCACCAGCACGGCTTGTAGTGATGTCACCATCAACTGACAACTCAACACTATACAACTGAGATGTGCCGTTAACTCGTCCACAGCAAAGACAACCTGAACAGTATTAGTTAGTAGTAGTTTAATTTTAATAGTAACAGCCAGTTCTTCAAGAAATATATTCTCATGATTTTTACAATTAATGCATTTCAAATGCACATATATATTTTATTGTACACTGTGTCACAAA
>Ga0209671_1001128_pt1 | contig 21258 bp, 16 predicted proteins | sample WorMetHERISLAND2_2_FD_187401 | JGI IMG/M metagenome (GOLD analysis project Ga0209671, IMG submission 187401) | Marine gutless worms symbiont microbial communities from Max Planck institute for Marine Microbiology, Germany - Olavius geniculatus... | ecosystem: Host-associated > Annelida >... | reverse complement strand
GGATCGAGTGTTACGTGGTGGCTGGAGAGAGATTAAGTTATACAGGTAAGGAGGTTGAGCATTATAGAGAAGTTTAAAGGTAAGAGAGAGAATTTTATATTCAGTACGTTCATTTATTTTGAGGCAGTGAAGAGATTTAAGAATAGGAGTGGTATGACTAAATTTAATGTAGACTAATACTTTCTGTTTTGTTTTAGTTTATAGAAAAACAACTACAGTGTACACAACTGATCAGTAATCCTTTTGAATGAACATTATACGTGAAAAAAATTCTACGCTTAATAAGTGATCACAGCATGAAAACGGAAGTCAGTCATCTCAGGCTCCATAGCAACGGTGCTGTTGGATAAAAAATGCATGTAGCTACAATTTTCTGACAGACACGTCTGCAAATTTGTTATAGCCTAATTCTAACAGAGACCTGAAAATTTCTGACTCAATTTGAATTTTGTCTTCTCCCCAAAACGGGAATTTTAGCCGCAAATATTGCATCTTTGAACGAAAAAGATAACAAAAATTATGCAACGAGGACAAATTGTCCAAAATGAGGGGGCAAATCAGCCAGGGGGTGAAAGAGCTAGGAGGTGAATCAACCAGGGGCAAATCAGCAAACGGGTGAAAAAGCCAGATACCTCCCGAAATAACTAGACATATGCCAACCAGCAACCAGCTTTGCCCTGACCTTTGACCCTAACAGCTGAAAACTGGCACATGGTTACTCCTGTCCCAGGGAATATTCACACCAGTCTCGGTTTTTCTAGGGGCTTTCTCTTAGCCCACATGGCAGAGACAGATGGATGTGCAGTTGGACAGACAGAGAGATCAGCAACACCCATAACATGCCCTTCTGGCACGGCTGGTTAATAAGCAATGTATAAATAAATATACCAGGCAAAACACAAATATCTACTGCTCTAAAAAGGAACTAAGGTCTGGCATTTGTTACTATTCTGGCAACAGTATAAACAATGTAAAGTGAAATCAAGTCAAGTCCTTCAAAGCGATAAGGCCCATAGTGTGGTGCTGATCCCTATCTCCTTAGACGCCAGTTTAATTGAAGACTAAAGATAAGAAACTACTGCTTTGCACGGTGTGCCCCAGTGTACAGGTAAACAATCAAGTTTTGTGTTGTAACAGACTTATGGCTCAGTGGCTAAAAGCTGACACTGGCAGAACCACGTGTAACTCATTTCAACAAGAAAATTTCAACATGAGTACATATGTGAACTACTTCTAAAGATGCAATCTTTACCTCTTAGTTGTGCAAGAAAATGCTTATTAGTTGGCACATCGACAGCTCCAATATCTACATGTATGCCATTGTATCTATCAACACGACCATGTAGTGCAGACACTGGTTTAGTTCCACAACTGCGACTAAAGAGTGACAAAATTCTGCCAACTGATTTGTGTCCTACCAATCTCCATATTCTAACTGTACAACGCATGTCTATTGCAGATGTTACAGTAGATATTTCACTGTCACAGCACATCACTCATCTTGAAACAATCTGCAATCAGATCAGTACAAAGTAGATGTGTCAAATTAGTGCTTTAACTTAACGCATTAACTCACTAAAGAATTAGTAGCAATCAAAAAAAATTAAACATATAGATAAATCACAGTAGGCCTAATTCAACAGCTGTAGTTATTAGCCAATATTGGCTATTGGTTAATATTCTCTAATATTGTCTATTTAGACAATATTAAGACAATATTAACTATCAGCATTGCTTGGTGAGGTAATGCAAACAGAATGTAAGACTGAAGCATGCAGGAGAATCTGACATACACAAAATGTCACACAGACGAATTATGGCTTTTTCACCCCTTTGTGCTGTTTCGCCCCCTTGCTTGTTCGCCCCCTGTGCCTGGCTGATTCGCCCCCTGGCTCTTTCACCCCCTCACCTTGGACGTTTCGCCCCTGATGAATACCAGTAATTCATTATCGAGGCTTGTGTTTCAATTTACAGAAAGGCAACAAGTAAGTGTAGCATCACATCACTGATTAATAGTTACTTTAATTAACGTTATAAGGGGCCTGTGTGACAAACTGAATAATAAGTGATCACAGTTCACAAAGTCAGTAATCTCTGGTTTCATTGCAGTGGCACAACTATTATATATAGCCTATACCTAAAATGCTTAAAACTTGGCTTATGTGTCAATGTCAAGCTTCCTTTGAAATAAATTCTTAGAGGTATATTTGGGTCTAAGCCTAATAACCGCTTGACGAATGCCTACATCTATAGACAGCGTCAGACATCATTGCAAATGTTCTAAGGTGAGAAAGCATACTAAAACTCAGTACAATTAAATACATGAATAGACCTAATGATTTTATTTCAGAATTGAACAAAGCATTAAAAAGTCACACAATAGTTTATTCTCATCATCATGCATAAACTGTCTAGGCCTAAAGACAATTATTACGTATAAACCTCGACGTCAAATTACCGGTATTCGATGGGGGTGAAATATCCAAGGTGAGCGGGCAAAAGAGCCAGGGGGCGAACAAGCCATGGGGCAAAAAAGCCAGGGAGCGGATCAGCCAGAGGGCAAACAAGCCAGGGGGTGAACGAGCCAGGGGGCAAAAGAGCCAGGGGAGAACAAGCTAAGGGGTAAACCGGCAAAAGGGCAAAAAAGCCAGACACCACACAGACGACCTCACTGTTTAACTGAGGGCCACTTTGCGGAGTGTGAAGTCAAAAGTTCGAAACCCAAACCCCTTAGAAATCTGGCTCTGGGCCCATATATGCCTATATTCTCATTACATTCAGAACACCCGTACAACTGTATTCATTTAACTAATAAAGATGAAGTTAAAAATGGGGTTAAAATTAGCATGATACATTGAATTTTCTTGCACACCAGTCAGGGGGGTAGGCATTATTTTCAGTCCGGGCCGGACTGACACCAGATTTTATTTTCAGTCCAGACTCAAACTGGTGGCAAATTTTATTTTCAGTGTGAAGTGAAATGATTACTTATGGCAGATTATGTCATCATTTCACTCACTGCTTGTTGGCAAAGTTGATCAGCAGTCCACCTAGATTTCAGACCACACTGATCGTGCCGATAAGTCCCTTGACGGCTTTGCTTAGGCCTACTTTTAACACTGCCATTAGCGAATCCAGTTCTTGTCCGCTGCACTTATGGTAATCTTGAATCACCAAAACGTTCCACAAATAACTTTTGCATAGCCTATATACCCACAGTAGCTGCCGCTCATTTAGTTCTCCCGGGCTACTCACAGCAGAAGTTGTGATGTTGCAGTGCAAGTATGGTGACAGAGACAGCTGATGCGCTATTGTCTCGGTTGGTCACTGCTGTCATTTTCATTGTTATTACCTCCGCCAAAGAGGTAATGTTTTTGCCAGACTTTGTTTGTCTGTCTGTCTGTTAGCAAGATAACTCAAAAAGTTATGGACGGATCTTTCTGAAATTTTGAGGGTATGTCGAGCATGGCACAAACTAGCAGTGATTCAATTTTGGGGGTGATCCAAAAGGAATCTTGGATTCTGGATCACTTTGAAATTTTCGTTACCGTTGCTTTCAATGGGGCATAAGGGAAACCGCTGCAAAACCGAAGACGGTGCTGCCAGCTAGCGAACAACATTGCCTTGGCGGTGTGCGGGCTCTGACTGCTTTCTGGTTTTCTTAATTGTCATGTTGACTTCCAGTTGCGTTCTAACAATTCTGCAGTAGCATAAAAATTAGATGGCACAGTTAAGTCGGAAAATTGCTGATTCGCAGCGTTGCACCAGCCGCCCGGCAGTTAGCCTATAGCTACCCGGACTGATAACAAAATCTGATGTCAGTTCGGCCCAGACTGAAAATAATTTTTTCGGGTCAGGGGTGCCACGCCCACTTCTACATGTTTTGCACTGCGAGAATACTACGAATTGTCCGTAAACCACCACAACTATCGAAATTGTATAACAAAACTAAATACTATGCAAATATGACTCTAATAGTTTTATAATTGCACAATTCAATACTAAACGTTCAAAAGAACAACACACTAGTTTCACGGTTGCGTCGACGGTTTTTAAATATACCACAGTGTAGTCAATTTTGGCCGCAGAAAAACCTAGGTCGTTGTACTTTCAACTCTTTTATAAGCGCGACATGCGTGACACGCCAGTACTTCATAAATTTGAAGTTGAAAAATATCTAAAAAGTTACCGTTACGTGCATGAAAAAAGGCGTCCTTGCAAAATTAAAATTAAAAAAATATCGTGTTTGGGTTTTTCTTCAGGTTAGGTATTTTTTGACGAAGACTACAAACCATATGTCATTTATATATATTGTAACAGTGATTGGAACTGTAAACAGTCAGCTTTATAGGTAGTGTGTACGGTATAACAATCATTATGCGGACAGTCCTGTCCACGAATCACGATCTTGAATCCTGAAAAACACTGAAGTAGACAGAGTGACTGACTGAAGGTTTGTGCTATTAATGTTCTAGGCTATTTGTTGCTGCAAGCTTAAGCGGTTAGCAACCATGGCGCATGCGCAGTTCTATGGTCATTTCATTTCAGGAAAATGGCGTTCTGTGTGGGATCATGGAAGTGAATTAGCAGCTTTCGATCCAGTAATTTTACTTCGTAAGCTATACAATTGCAGGCATAATGCAGCTTTTTGTACTGCCACGAGGGTCGCGCTATACATTGCTACAGTTGACTTTTTGTGAAGATAATCTGTGCATTTCTGAATGTAACAAAATGTTCGGGCCAGAGATGTGCCGACCCTGGAATTTCGTGTCTGCGTGCACACTGCCAGCAACAGTGATAATGTTAAAAGTCGACTGGACAACAGTGACAGCCTTACCTGCATCTGCTGAAATACACTGCGGGACCAGTACTGGTGTTGACAATGTGGCATGTGCAAAAAAAGCTGCAAATGCAACTGAAAGTTTGTTCTTACTAGAGAGTAGAAACGTTGTGGTAAAAATTGTTTTTGTCATGGAGGGTCCGCGTCCACAAAAACGTCAAAAATCGCATCTGCCTGAGAATAAATTCATATAAAGCACTTAATGGACAATGTTAGATCTGCAGCCGATACCCTGACAGTTGCAGTATCAGCTCATTTTGTTCGAATGACTTAATGTTTGTTTAAACCGTGTAATAATAAGAATAATAATTCCACTCCTGAGCCTGCTAGACCAGTTGACCAACTATTATTTGTTGATTGTGTACATTGCAAATCCTGTGATCGATTGTTGCAGCATACAACAGTAGAAATGGACGAAGTTCCACCGATGGATGAGAATGATGAGTCACTGAAGGCATCTAATGAGGATATGGGTGACCTGGAGGAAACTGGAGACGATGGAAAGAGAGACGGTGAGCCGAAGGACCAGTTTTCCTGTCCGTCGTGTGGAGCTCGCTATCAGCAACCACGTGTTCTGCATTGCCTTCATGTGCTGTGTACTCCTTGTCTTGAGAAACTTCTTGCACCCACTGAAGACGAGGGGAAGACTGTTGGCCAGCGCCTGGGTGACAGCAGAGTTATGATATGTCCAGTGTGTAAGCAGGAGACGCACGTCGGAGCAATCGGCGAGCTGCCATTGGACGTGGTGATGATGAATATGATGGACATGGATGATATACGTGAGATGAGGATGCTGTGTACTAGCTGCAAGGCACAGGAGAACGCCGTGGCAAGGTGCAGTGACTGTGCCAGCTTCCTCTGCCCAAACTGTGTTACTGCACACAAGTATATGCGCTGCTTCGAGAATCACAAGGTGACACATATACTATTTCTGCATTATCAGCATTTGTACTGACAAGCAAATCTGCAGTCATCAAATTGGATCATGCTGCAAATCACTAACAATAGTACAGCCAATCAGTATAAAATGTTATGGCTCAAGTTGCTTAATACACCCATAAACAGTTACTGTGGTTTGGCCAGTTGAACCTTGAAAGTCATCAAGAGTAGTAGTTTATGAGAGCGAGTTTCGCTATATCGTGTCCATTGCTATGGCACTTGGCCATCTTTAAAAGCATGCTGAAAATGAAACCATGGGATTGTAAAATTTATGCTACTTTGCATGTGCTGAATCTAAACTTAAATTTCATGGTTTACATATGTTTTTTCTGTATATGCATAATTTTTCTAACTTTGAAGTTTATCCATTTGATTCTTCTGTTTGATTCATTTTTCAGGAGCACTATCCTCCTGTCCTCCAAAAGACAATAGACAGCATTAACTGCTATTACTGTTACATATGCACACTAAATAATAGCAAGTTCTTACTATTTTACGTTTAGGTCATTTTTGTGTTTTTGTGTAACTGTCTGTTCCATTATTATGTGTGCCTGGGAATTTGCCTGGAAAGGCCATTCTCGAAATGACCTATGTTGTGTCGGGTGGTACTTCAAACCCTACTCATGACTGCTCGACTACATCAGCGCTGGTCGCTCCACGCACGGTGCATTCTACCATTGGCGACTGCACCTTTGCAGCGACTGCTGCATCGGTCTGGAACAGTTTGCTGGAGTTAGTCCGGTCATCGCCATCGCTGCAAGTTTTCTGTAGCAGACTGAAAACCGAACTTTTTGCCTGGTCTTACAGACATGACTAAGAACGTCTCACTGCGCTGACTACTATTACGTGACTTCACTGTTTAAGCTTATTGTTACGTGTCTTTGTAGTCTTAGGACTTAACGCCACGCTTAAGTTGATTCGTCCTTCATCATCATCATCATCATCATCATTACTTACTCACAGGAGCACCTGAGACTATTGTTTAAGCTTGGCTCTTCGTATATTAAGTTAACTTATTAGTAGAGCTGCGGATTTTAATGATTAATTTAATCGTTAACTAACAAAGAAAATTAATGATTAATTTTATTTTTAACAATTAACGGTTCTGCCGGATACGTCGTCAACAAGAGATGTTCGTCGCTGGATCCATCAACCGTGAACATGCTTGTTTGTCTCCATGACTGGTGTCATTAACATTAAAAACCTAAAAGGTTCTTAATTCATTAACACTTTCAGTGCATATAACTCTACAGTGACTTTCTTATTGATATTATGGTTTAAACAACACATTTTCAATGACTGAATTTTAACTAGAATTAACGATTAATTAATCGTTAAATTTCAAAAAGTTAACTATTAAAAAAAATTTAATCGTTACCAGCCCTACTTATTAGTATTGTGCTTTTGTCTTAGAACCTGTCTGGTTGTGTACCGAATATAAGTCATAAATGGTTTAATTGTGGGTTGGATTTACTGTTTTCCAGCAGATGTGGTGGTATGAGTACTACAGCATTAGTGTATTGCTTTAGGTGGAATCATTTGAGGACCTCCAGAAAGATGTTGGTATTGCTATCCATAAGCCATTTTATTGTTCATTACATCCTGGCGAAAGTGTGAAGTTTTTCTGCATAGGATGTCAGGTATGATTATATTTCTCCGTGAGTGTTCTTTGAGCGTTTTTCCTGTTTGTGTAAAAAATTTCTTACAGCAGTAGTTCTGGAACAGGTTGATGGATTTTGACAAAATAGTACACTTTTTATGCCACTTGGGGTTAGATATGCTGGTTACATAGGTTTCATTATGCATGTTTACAGTAGTGAAGCAGCCTGATTTTTGCAGGCTAGTTTCATTTAGGTTATGTATTGCATTAAGTTGCTGTTACAATTTTATATCTTATGAAATGACCTCTTCTGTGCTGATGCACTATTAAGAAGCTGTTCACTAGTCACTTGCTCGTTATGTATTCATTATTCATTACTACGGGCGGGTTACTTTGCTAGTTAAATGAATGCACGCAAGAGTTTGAGAGGGGTTGTACACAGTATGTGGTACGCAGTCGTAATAAGGTGCTGAGGGTGCCACTGATTCAAATGCCAGCTACACTGGCACTCGTTGCAGAGACTATGAAATTCATGGCCTGCCTTAAGGCCTTAGGCTGGGACCTTTAAGTGGCCATCATTCACCAGATGTCGCCATGAAGCTGAGCACTATACTGACGAACTTGGCAGAATCAGTGGGGAAAGAAGACCCGACAACTCAACTCTCGCCCCCTCAAGCTGCCCGTGGGGGCAGGTGGGGGGCACTTACCCAAGTCCCAAGGACTCAAACGTTGTGGTCAGGGTCCGCGACTGTACAACAGGGAATGTGCTAGAGGGGGCTGACAGACAGACAGACAAACAGACTTTCCGCGCATTACAGTAAGATATCACTAACATGTGATATAATAGCCACAGGTACTAGCCAGTGTTTCCACGATTTACAGCATAAACATACAGGTAAAACTGAGAAACATTGTCCGGTGTCATCTGTAAATTGACATGTTGGCAGTATTTTTATGTGGTTTCTTTAACTTGATTGCATTCAATTTTAGAGTTAATGACATGTTGTATATAGTGTAATAATACAAACTAAAGTCACATTTAGTCTGTGAAAATTAATATCAGCAGTCCTTGAAAATCCTTGAAAAGACTGCAGACTTTATTTCTTGACTATAGTGGGAAACCTGACTAGCATTGATGGCATTGGCCGCCAAACTTCCAAACCTGGGTTTAGTAAAATCCCTGGTGGTTTTGATTCAGTACTGTTGATACTGTGGATAGTGCTGAGTGATAATAGAAGCATTTACTTGTTTTTTGTTTGCCAAACATGTTGACTATGTTTGTTACCTGTCGTTGGAGTCTATTTGAGTCTAAATTGAACGCTAGTGTTTTCTTTCCTAATAATAATAATAACATAACTTACAGGTTTGTTTGTGTACGTGGACAGATTCCGGTGTGCAGCGAGTGCATGCTGTGCCTTCACAAGATGCCGGAGCACACGTGCGAGCGTATTGTCGACGTGGAGGGCAGGCTACTGGATGAGATGCGTGGAATTGTGACGGAGACGAAGGAGAAGATAAAGTCGTGCGAGGCTGCATCGACCGATCTGGAGAGTGTTCTGTCGGAGCTGCAGCAGCAGCGTGACAATGCGTCAGATCTCATCAAAGAGTCGTACCACAGCTACAAGTCAATGCTTGAAAAGCGTCAGGTAACGTAAATTTTTTTTGTTTTTTATGTTCGGTGAGTGAGTGAGTGAGTGAGTAGTTTCACAACAGCTCAGAATGGGTCATCCATTGTTGTAGTGTTGTTTGACATTTGACAGTCGCAAGAACAGCTCGCTCTGTTTCTAGCAGCTTATCTGTTGCATGATTCTTACTCTGTAATTCCTTAATGACCAGGTTAGTGTGCTGCTGGGAGCGGTAGGGTCGATGGTGTAAAATGCCCCTAAACCACATTTTTATTTGTTTATGTACCGTGTATTTATGTGAATATTTTATTGTTGGTATTATGTTGATGTGTAATGTGTATGTAGGTACTTATTATTGTAATTTAGGTTTTGTGTTATTTTGTTGTCTTATGCTTTTGTATGATTTTAGTTCATTCTGTAGTGCTGAGGCCTGGAACTCAGAGCTCATAAATGTTAATGCCCGTAAATCAGTCTTATGTAAAATGCTGCAAAATGGGCTAGATAAAAAAAGTCAGCGGAGTGGGCAGAAATTGTTTTTCAAATGGACCAGGCTTTACCGAAAATTGAGCCATCATTTGATCAGTCCTGTGGACACGAGTGAGACTGACTAGTAATAATGATGACTTAAGAGGCATTTCTCCATAGCTCTAGATTCCATTCACATCATTCTGATTAGTTACCACAGTACAGGCGAATTATGTAGGACTTGCATGTCACATGCTTATGAACTTTGCCGAAACTTGACTTAATAAACTTTTTTAATATTCACAGAGTGTGAGTGAGTAAGAATTTTTTTAACGATACATCAGCACAACATGCACCATTCACTCAGTGCCATAAATGCTTAACAGCGTTTGAATTATGTATGAAAAGAATAGATAAAAACGTGACACAATCGGGGCTTTTGAGCTAATATGCAATGATGAAAGTTCTTATGTTTAACAAAAGCAGTGATGTTTTTGTGTGTTCAGGAAGAGTTGTTGAACGAGCTTGATGAGATCCACTCGGCCAACGAGCTGTCAATCATGGACATGTTTCACAGCATCGAGAAGACCGTCGAGCGCATGGAGGACAGCTGTCAGTTCACAGAACGTATCCTGGAATACGGCAACGGCGTGGAGGTTTTGTCGTTGAAGAAGCATATCAGCATTCAGCTCCTGATGCTGCTTAACAATATTCCTCGTCCCGAGCCAAGCGCAAAGATCGAGTTTCACGTGGACACGGATAAATTCAACGCAATGATGAAGATGGCGTTTGGTCGCTTCAAGAGACCCGACGAGCTGAACGGGGTCAGTGCTTTCAGTTGCTTTGTGTTAGATTGAATCATGAAAGTTGGTCATATATAAAACGTGAAGCTGCATGCGTAATAGTTTTGTTTTGCATCGCTGTGAATGAATTAGTGTGCAACTATGACTTTCTTGTGTGAATTAACTGAATTTAATTTTAATCTTATTGTGGAACTTTCTCAGACATGTTGCTGATTTTGAGTCGTATCATCGTTTACTAAAGTTGAGGTTTTATTTGTTATCAGTCTGTTTTCTGGTTATCGTTCATTCAGAACATCACAATAATCATATTAAAGGTCAAATTTGAATGGCTCACTATTTTGTCTCAGAACATGTTATACAGCGTGGGTGGCTCGGTAAGAAGTCAGATGGTCAGATTGGTAATTGGCTTCACTTGACATAGGTGATAAAAATAGATGATAAAATGATGACATTTGATAGCCATGTTTGTATTTTTTAAACCGGTGTTTGGATTTGAATCTTGTTTTCATTAAGGATTTTTTGTCATAAAGCACTTGATAGCCTCGATTTGCATTTTTGGTAAGATCCTGCAGTATTTACTTTGTATTACAGCGTACAGTAGTTAGTGTGAATCTTAGTGGCATCGTTTGCTGTGTGTGTAAAAGGTGCCAGCGGGTATGAGTGACTCGGCTCTAGATGCTGATCAGCTCGGTCTAGCCAGTGCGGCCACCGCTGCTATCACTGCGTCGTCGCTGAACCCAATGTCGGCTGGCTTGATGTCCCCGGCCATGGCTGACCTTTTGCCAGGCCTTGCAGGGCTCGGCATGACCCAGGACCCCGCTGCTGGTGTTGGTCGACCGGTAATACAGGCCGGCAGTGGAGCGGGATCGGCAAATGCAGTCGGGGGTGGTCTTTCCACCCAGTCGTCCGTGTCCACGGACCACGGTCTCGTTGGACGTACGCTGTCACGTAACTCGTACAGTCCGATGTCGGACAGTGGGATATCGGTGGATGCGGCTAGCACTGGTAGCATGGCAGCAGTAGCGGCGGCTGGTTCGCAGGCATTCAATGCTGCTCTGTCCAAGTTTATTCCCCCGCTCTCGGCCAGCTCTCACGGTGAGTCTATCATCACTCAGTGTTGCATGTTTGCCACTAAGTTGTGTCCCCGTCTGAACATTTACCATTTGCTTTGGTATTTAACTGTTGTTTTATTTATCTGCCAATGTAGTGGCTGTAGGCATCGTGTTTCACGAGTGTTCCTTTGTCCGTCTCGAACAAACATTGTTAGCAGTTAGCATGATATCCTGCATAGTTGTTGACAGAATTTGACCAAACTTCTACTACTAACAGACAAGGATGAACACATCAAATTTTGGTGTTAAAAGATCAACGGTCAAGTTCACGATGGCGCATCAATTATGCCTCAAAATGTGCTTTTTGCCAGTGTAGTTGTCACATGTTGGCGGAGGGATAATAGCCGACGGAGTCATAACCACCGTCTAGTTGTTGTTCACTGTCATCATGTTTTAGTCATTGCAATCTGTTAGCTGATTTCATTAAGGAATTTGATTGATTGCATGGATTGATCTGCTGCTGCACAATTCAAGATGTTTCGTTCATTTATTTGTGATTGATTTATGATAAATTGCAAAATTGTGCTGATTTCACACCCTGTTCCATGTACTTTATATGATATTTGAAATTGAAAGAAAAAGGAGAGAATCGATCAATTTTCAGTTTGCCATTTATTCTGACTATTAGGCACATTTTGATAGACTGCACTGCACCTGTTTGAGTGTAGCACGTCAGAGATATTTCAGAGTTGATACACACAAAGAAGTTTTTGAAAATGTTGAATCTCGCAACATCGTTGCTTTCATTTAAGACATTAACATTTGACCATTTTCGGAACTGTGATGTCACCTGCTTATACAGTTGTATGTAATCTTGTTTTTATATAAGCTTAATAGGCTTGAGCCTTGATCTTCCACGAAGTTTTTATCATCACTTTTTAATGTTTGTATTTACAGCTTTTAATCATTTATGGCAATGAACGGCATATTTTGTGTTGATGTGCCATTAAGAAACTACTTAGTAGTCACTCACTCGCTAATCATTTGTGATGTGTTGGGCAGTCCAAATGAGCAGCAGTGGGGCAACGATTGCTGGGTTGAACTTCAACAATTCATCATCTGCTGTGCCACCGCGTGTTCCTATCTCACTTGCACCGGTTGCTGATGCTGGTAAGAGATGCACATTGTTTTGTTGCTGTAACGTATGGAAATCAACCAAGCTTTATGTTGAGTTTCTATGGTGCTCTTTTGTTTTCTGCTTGATTAATGTGCTGTGTAGATACTGAAATTCCCACATTAGGCTGGGCCAACAATGACACACATGGTTTGGGCTTTAGCGTAAAATCTTCAGTAGCACATAGTCAGATTGGCCCTCGAGTGTTGGCATTTCATCATCACTGCTACAGTTGTTTGCTGATTACAGAGTAGAATGTCTGACCGATTTTGTTGCCTTCTCCATCAATCACTAGTTTGGTCCCAGTCTCCGATATGCCTGAGAGATACCATGATATGTTACTTTGAGCTTGTTTTGCTCTGTTGCCGTGGATTTGCTGGCGCTTCACATGTAGGCTGTTACATCATGTTGTGAAACTTTCAGTGTTTTTGGCAGCTGTGGCCCAAATGGTTTATCTCATTCTGAGAAGTATAGAATTACATGTGTGTCACTCAGTGGTGTCTATCCCCTGAAATTTACAATTGAAATTGGACTCAAGTTTCCCCCTCAATCTTCTCCACTTCCTCTCCCCCTTCCTGATCCAGGCAGATTCCGACTGCCAAACGGTTTGTGGTGCATTTGAGCCCAAAACAGTGCTTCTAGAGATAGCAATTTTGCATACACCCTAAACGCTCCCCCAACTGTTCACTGGGTGCAAGCTGCACCCATCATGTATATGGATGGAAGTTGCTGGTCGCTCATATGATGTTGGTGTATGTGATTGTTCAGCGGCTCTGGCAGGACTGTTGAGCAGTGTGACGCCGACCACGCCCCTGCCACCGAGCACACCGCATCTGACTGATCTGAACGGTCTTTTCAACACTGCATCGCAATCTGTGGGTCACCAGCTGCTGGCTGCAAACCCCGCCCGAGACAGCAGTCCTATCACTGCCGTCGCTGCTGCAGCTGCTGCAGGACTGCTGGCTGGCCCTCCAGCGTGTATGCAGTATTGTATGTTTATTATAGTTCATAAATGCTGACTTTGATCTGAGTTTTAATCTGAAAGAAACTAGGGGGTTGTTGGGACTGGCCCTGGTGAGATTGGCAGTTCTGACTAAAGGCATGTGCCGAGCAACATATGATGATGATGGTAGTCTTTATTAAAGCAATCAACAGACACACCACTGTTAAACACAATGCATGACACATTGACATGCTAAAAACAATCTTTGTACAATACATGGTACATAAAATTGCACTCATCAATATTATTTATTTTAGAGGGAGGTTCGTATTTATGCAGTCACGGACGTGTGCAGTGTGGTATACTGCGCTCGAGTGGTAGGCCTAAGAGTGGTCGAGGAGGATGAGTAGGTATGTACTTGATAGAGCAGAACAGCTGTTCTTCAGCCTGTTCACAGAATGCAGCAACAGTGGGCAAAGAATCATCGGTATAATAGCCTGATTTGCCAGCTTGTCTCAAGAAAGCCTCTAATCTGTTCTTCTTGCGGGCATTGTCAAAGCCCCACCAAGCGGGGTAGTCATAAAGCAATAACTCATAACTGTTATGTAGCTCCGTAAATGCCTTAAGGCTCGTACACTGCAAATTTTGTCTGCACCGCTGGCGAGTACTAAGCTATGCCAATGCATCAGTCACAACCAAATATGTATTTATCCCATTACATATTGTGATACCGGGTATATGAATTAATATCTTTCGTTGAATTACATGAAAGGGAAGCAAGTTTGCAGTGGTTTGTATATGTTGGCGAGGGGATGATGCCAGTTAAGTATATATTAAGATTTAGGTGTGGGGATGCTTGGGGCTGATGGGATTGTGTTGGGGGTATTATGGGAACTTTAGTTTTCTGTACTGATGAAGGAATTTGGCAGATCCGTCAGTTTTAGTCAAAGATATTAAGAAGAAATTGGTGTTGTTTTAACTATGCAATGTATGGTGATAACCCAGGTCAGCTCAGCCTGGCCAACCTTTGTGGGTAGGTGCATGAGTATCAGCGACAGCTGGGCATAAACAGACACATTGCATGATGTGCTAGCGCCATGTTTGTGGTATCAATATAAACTGGTGTTTTGCTGGGGACTAAGGAAATGGATATCAGTGCCGCATTGGTGTATGGTCCTTACAGCTTGGGAAGGACTTTTATGTTTTTAACATTCTTATGCCTCCACGAATGTAGTGGCTGGAGGCATTATGTTTCCAGAATGTTCGCGAATCCGTGCACGAGTCCCAGACTTCGGGCATGGATGAGTGATTTAACGCATCAAATTTTGGGGTCGAATGGTCAAGGGTCAATGTCACGGTGGGGTTGAATATGCTCCAGAATGCACTTTTTCGCCTTTTAGCACAGTATTTTGAGTGTTAGCTTCTTGTCACATGTTAGCGGAGGCATGATAGTCGATGGAGTCATAGCCACAGTCTAGTTTCCTTTGTACTAGTTTACATTTACGTCTGTTGACAAGCTGGTGATATGCTATTTGTAGCAGCTGTGCCACTGAATGGCACTGGCCCAGTATCTGCATCATCAGGCCTGTCGTTTGGTGCATCAGACGGACCTGCAAACATGCGTGCAAGGAACAAAATCACAGCAATGCAGATACGGTAGGCTGGACATATCGAATGTCAGCAAACTCATTAGCTGTGTTTTTGATGGCCTACTTCTAATGCTTTAGGTGTCAAATTTGATACTTTATGCCAGAGCACAAAAAACAAATTTCCTAATATGTTGCCTCGAAGGCCCCCAGTACAACAAAACAAAACCCTTTCGAACTTTTCGTCTGCCGTGCCATCAGTAGGAATTAAAACGTCTTTTTTAGTAGCTGCCGCCCTCAGACTGTGGTAGGCTTGGTCATGAAATTTGCGTATTTATAATGTAGTTACTTATGGGCCTGCCTAACTGACCAAAAACTGCTAAGCCATCAAAAATGCAGGTATTTTAGCAAAATCATTTTATGTCTGTCACTCCAGGATGTATGTGGTGACTGATGAGCCAGTACCAGATTTACTATAGAAGTTGTTCACACTCACTCACTGTCGCCACTGTCAGCGTTGTTCCTTTTCCATTTATCACCAATTACTCTTTTTCTTTTCTCAAAATATCAGGGTGCGCAGTGAAGAATCTGTTTTATGTTTTTAGTCTTTGTCTGCAGTGTTTGTTTGGCAACAAGAAAGGCATCTAATCTGTAAAAAGTCTTGTTTATCTGAAGTTCTCCTTAGTGGACTTACCTTACCTGGGGTATCTCTAGAAAGCCATTTAGAACATAGTAACGCAGTGTACTAGTAGCAGTGGCAGTGATAGTAAAAGTGAAAGTAATAAAATTTTTATTGACACATTTCTACATTATTTTTCACTTGGTTTTAGGTTTGACGCCGTTTCATAATGTAGACCTCTTTTCACTCATTTTTTTCAGTTTTCTTGATATTTCTATGTAGAGAAGGACGTCAGAGCATTCTACAATTTCGTGTGTTCTCTGTGTACTACCATGTCTTGTTCTTTGAACACAGTATATACTGTAATTTCACACAGGGTTGTTAACAATACTGGCAAAAGTATTGCAATAGCAATAGCAATACTTAGTGGAATAAGTATTGCAATACTTTTTGCAATACTCCACTATCTGCTCCCTGCAAATAAATTTTGATTTTTGCTGTTGTGTGCAACTTTTTAAATTTTGGGCTGACTACGGACCTTACGTGATAATGTGGTCAACCCAGAATTTACATAAGAAACAAGTTGTGTTAACCTGTTTTTTCTTGCTCAGTTTTTTTCTCACAATCAAACAATAGTATGATTTTTTTGGTGTAATTTAACAGCATCCTGATGATTAGTATATAGTGTACTCATCAAAAAAGTATACCTTCCAAGTATTGCAATATTTCAGTCCTAAATGTATTGCAGTACAACATGCAATTCTAAACATGCAGCCAGTATTGCAATACCTGTTGCAATGCTAAAAGTATTGCAATAATTATTGCAATACTACAATATTAACAACCCCAATTTCACATCACACGTCAGGCTCATCATCATTCTCATTATTGTTCTCATTATTCATTCTCATTATTCATTCTCATTATTATTCTCATCATTCTCATATCTGCAACTGCGTAATGCTAACTGTTGTTTACATTAGCCACATTTCAAAACTGTCTGCAGGTCGGATGTGTCTGGATCTTGAGCCTGTAGACGTGGTATCTGTTTTTTGTGTTATTAGGAGCAAGTTTGGTCAGCTTGGTCCGGGTAAAGGGCAGTTCAACTCGCCGCATGGTTTCTGCCTTGGCATGGACGAGGACATCGTTGTAGCTGATACGAACAATCATCGCATCCAAATCTTTGAGAAGACCGGAGACTTCAAGTATCAGTTTGGACAGCCAGGTATCTGTATCAGTTTGCTTGCATTTGTATTTTGTTTTATATTTTTGTTTTATGTCAGTGAAGTAAGTAAGTAAAACATTACTTTATATTGCACATCAATTAGGGTTCCTACAAGGCAGGGAAAACTGGAAAAAATGTGGGAATTTGTTTTTGTGGTCAGGGAAAGTCAGGGAAAAATACTATTTTTGAAAAGTCAGGAAAAAAGATCTTAGATCATGCAGACTACAGATATCTGTTATTTTTTGTCTCCAAATATTAAAAAGCAGCTAAATTTGCAGCTTCCTTTAAATGCCCAGAAGCTAGAAGTGTTTTGGCTTCAGGGGAGGCTTCGCCCCCCTGGCGTTTGACCAGAGCTTTTGTCATTTGCATATTGCTCCATTAATATGGTTTCATTACTTTATGATATAGTGTACCATTTCTGACATTTGCACAATGGGGTTATTATTTCGATGTGCTGTTTACATTAGTACTCTGAAAATAAGACTGTCTTAAGTAATCATTAGACTATGTGAATTTATCAAACAGTTTTTTTGCTTTTATTTACATAAATAATGGTTGTAGTTTATAGAGCTAATTTACATGGTTGAAAAAGCCATATTTTAAAAAAGCTTAGGGCTTTTATGCATTTTTTTTGTTTTTTTAAAGGCCCACCTTAAATCTTAGCTGAAAAGCCTGTTGGTTGATTCGTCAGAACTTTTATATGCTCGGAACATAGCAATGTGGGAAAATTGCAAATATGTTTAGATGTTTCAAAAACTTAACTATCATAAACTATTTTATTAGTAATAGAGCAAAGCACTAACATTAGATAAAGTTTAGGTGTTAGGTGAGTTTTGAGGTGGTTTTTAGCTAGTTATTTTAGTTTGGTTTCCCCAATAAAACTCGCAGGGTTTTTTTGATATCTACGGAGGTCTTAACCCTGCTTATTCATTGCTGTTTCAGCTTGTGAGTTTAGTCAAAAATGTCTTAAGTGATCGTCGAGAGCTAGAGGTGGTGTGAACAGGTTTATAGAGATGTCTCGGTGGTTTATACACGTTTATTGTTTTACTGATGACGGGATAGCTCAGTCAGTAGAGCGCTGAGCCTTGGATCGAAAGGTCCCGGGTTCAAATCCCGCGAGGGTCGACTCAGGCCTTCATCCATCGTGGTCAATAAAATGAGTAGCACAACGTGCAGAGGTAACGGGGAGTCTCTGTTGAGGACTAATCCACCCAACAGAGATGTATGCCATCTCGAGTTATACTCCGCGGCTCAAGGATATCGCAAAGGGATGAGCTCCTCTATACTGTGGCTGCCGGCCTTGCGCAGTATAAACTCTTTGCCTTTATTGTTTTTACCGCAAAAGATTTCATAGACAGTGCTGAGGACTGGAAAATATTTGCTCGTGTGTTTCTGTTAGGTCGTGAAGAGGGGCAGTTGTGGTATCCACGCAAGGTGGCGGTGATTCGCACGTCGGGCAGGTATGTAGTGTGTGACCGTGGCAGTGAGAGATCTCGCATGCAGCTCTTCACAAAGAACGGTCAGTTCATCAAGAAGATTGCCATCCGATACATCGACATCGTGGCGGGTCTCGCAATCACGGCACAAGGTATTCGAGCTATATTGCATTGACATATAACTATTAGCATTAGGAAAGGAAGAATTTTAGTTAGTTATTGTAGCTAACAAATTCACAAAATGTGTTTACGTTACTGTTTCGTAAAAATTCACCTGGTGGAGATGTGCGCTGTTATCAGCACCTTCTCGTTAAAGATGCTTACTGTTGGTTTAATAGTCAGGATTTTTTCCAACCATTTCATCATTTCTGATAAACATGCGGGCTGTGTTCATGTTTTTAATAATTTATGTCCTTAAATTCCGTGTATGGTCTGCATTCTGCTGAAATTGCTCACTGGGTGTGTGTATGGTTTTTATGGTCAGGGGAAATGAGGGAAACGCCGTGAAAATGGATTGGAGTGGGTCAGAGGAAAGTCAGGGAAACTAAATTAGCACCAGAGTTTGCGAGAATATGCCATTTTGACATTAGAATATCAAAAAGAATTTTGGGAGTGGGCACTGGGGTGACTCGACTTACGAGATTCCCTTTTTATCACAGGTACTTTTTGTCACTATATTTTACGATGTAACAAATTTGTTGTAGACTTATGCACTGACTATTTGTTTATTGGTGTTATGCGTAAAGAAATTAGTGAGGTAGAATCATTCATTTTATCTGGAAAATGCAGGAGAATCAATTCTGCAAAGTAGTAGGAACATTGCTTCCTGCGCGGCCATGTTCTCGCCGTGGAAGCGTCTTGGCCCTGACGTCGACCACTGGCAACGGTCACTTGCTGCTCGTCTTCGACCTCACCAGCCCAGCAAAGTGCTGCAGCCCCCCCTGGGATCCGGTTCCCCGGAGTTTTTTACAGGCGTCTGTGTTTTTACAACCGATTCACGATGCCTCTGGGACTTTCTGGAACAGATTGGGGTGGTGACTCGTCCCCTCGACCGAGAATGAGAAAGAGTAGGAACAGTGTGTGTATTTTGGCATGGTGCTGCTGTGTGTAGGACACATCGTGGCAGTCGACAGCGTTTCACCGACAGTCTTCTGTATCAGTGAGACCGGCGAGCTGATCCGTTGGTTTGACTGCAGCGACTACATGCGTGAACCATCGGACATTGCTATCAGTGGCAAAGAGTACTTTGTCTGTGACTTTAAGGTAGCAGACTAGTTACCACTTTTGCTGCATTTTTCTTTTGTACTTTGCACCTTATAAATATCAATAATAATAATAATAATAATAATATTGTGCTATGATTGTATGACATCGTCGAATCATTGTTCGAAATTTTTGTTCATCGGTGGCTAGAAGCATACTTCCGCACAGACACATCTCATTGATTTCTTTTGATCTCTCATCCTAGTAGTATACTGTCAAAATGTCATGCTGTTTCAAATGCTTGTTTTGAAAAATTTCACATTTTAGGCAGTCTTTCAGTGCTGCGCATTACAGGTCGTGCCATCTGCCTCTGTCTGTCCATCTGCACTGCTAACACAAGAAGAAATTTGAGCTAATGCTCACGAGACATGCAAAAGCCTATAGCAGTTCCTGTTTCCAAACTGTCAGTCTATCTGCAGCCATTTCATCGCAGTTCATACTCGGAATGTGCGCTGCAGCCGAGGATCGCAAAAATGATCAAAAACCCTTATTTTGGAAGTTTAGGGTCTTTCATAGTCATCGACGTTGATATGACTGAAAAGCTCGTCACTAGTGCTTTTTTTGATAGGCAGCATGCCCATGCCTATCTGCAACCATTTTCACAAAAGACTGGCCAACAATGGTAAAATAACGACTTTTACGGGGGTATCACTCTTTGATGCCCTCGTGTGCAGGTTTCCTTGAACCTAGAAAATCGAGACTTGGACCATCAAAATCTACATTCAATGCTAAAAATTTCATATGCAGCTTGTCCTTGTCCATCTCAAATGATTTCGGCGCAATTCGATCTTGAAATGTGTCTTGCAGCCTAAAATCACCAGAAAATCCATAAAAACCTCTATTTTGGCATTCATGGTCATCCAAGGTCATTGAATTCAGTGGCAATTGAGAGCCAGTGTATGACTTCCTATTAGTGATTAGGCCCTATCTTGCACCGTTACTGAGATACAGTGACTTATTGGCTAAAAATCGCAAATTTTTCCCACCCCCTCTCATTTAGAGCCCTTGTTCGGGGTGACCCCCTTCGAATTTATGGAAAAGCTTTACGTATCTTGAAACTACAATCTTTCAGGCAGCCGACGGTGAAGATTTGGTGATCCTAGCTTGCACCGTTTTTGACTGATCCACCCATGTGACAGATGGACGGACGGAATTGAGATGGCTATGACATGCTACAGCAGTAGCTGCTTTCGTGCGTAAAATGGATGTGAACATTCCACAGTGCAGGAGTGACATAATGGCCAATTATCAGCTGACAAAGTCAAAGGTCATGGTATATCATATACTGCATAGTATATCAGCACCGCTGGGCCAACTTGTCTCTGGTTTTTACGCGCAAAAGCAGCTACTGCTTTCATTGCGTCTTAGCGATTGCAATTCTGTCTGTCTGTCCATCTGTCTGTCTGTCTGTCACATGGGTGGATCAGTCAAAAACAGTGCAAGCAAGGATTACCAAATCTTCACTGTCGGCTGCCTGGAAGATTGTAGTTTCAAGATACATAAAGCTTTTTCATAAATTCAAAGGGTGTCACCCGAATGAGGGCGCTAAATGAGAGGGGGATGGAGCAGCAGGGGGGGTGATCGGACCAACTTTAGGAGCCCGCGGCAGCAGGGGGGTGACCAGACCAACTCTGGGAGCCCCCAGGAGCCCGCGAAGCCTTCCACGCATGTTTCATACTTGATACAGC
>Ga0209671_1001127_pt1 | contig 21259 bp, 12 predicted proteins | sample WorMetHERISLAND2_2_FD_187401 | JGI IMG/M metagenome (GOLD analysis project Ga0209671, IMG submission 187401) | Marine gutless worms symbiont microbial communities from Max Planck institute for Marine Microbiology, Germany - Olavius geniculatus... | ecosystem: Host-associated > Annelida >... | reverse complement strand
GGACACTTAAAATTCCGCTAGAGTCACGAGGAGCGTACTCCTGGTGTGGTCTAGGACGGAGCCACAGCCAAAATTGAATTTGTTGCAAAGTAGCTTTAAAATATGAGATATGGTGGCAACAATTTTAATTATTTTTTTTTCTGAGAATTTACTGACCAAATTGGCACATGCAGTTAAAACGTGTGCTTGTCTTGTCTGACGGATTGTGGGGTCCTGCATTGCTCTAAATTGGCTTCAGGATATTTACACGACACTGTATAATTATTATGATAACGTCTGGCAAGATGACAGCGCATGGCGTCACTCGATCTGTTATACTGGCGTTGATTGCAGCATTCCAAAGCAGTCTTAGCATCTATGGAACTGTAACAGGGTTGGAAAAAAACTTAGGTTTTTATTTTCAAAAGTTTTAGGTTTTAGGTTTTTAGATTTTTTTTTGGTTTCGTGTCCAATGAAAACCTTACACAATTACGACCTAGGAAAATAAAAACATACATCCTCTTATAAGTGAACGAATATGGCGTGAATGACGTCATAACTCAAAAATTGCAATTAAAATATAAAAGAAAATAATATGTGATAAATCTGACTAACAAACAAGAAAACCCAAAAACTTAAAAATTGGACTCTTCGGATTTTTTGGGTTTAAAAAAACTAAAAACCTAGGTTAGGCTATTTCAGATCAATTTTCCAGCCTTGAACGCAGGGTAGGCCTAATTGACCAAAAAGTGTGATGCTATCCTTCACATAAAGGTGATACAGTCGGCTATTACCTAGCGACAGCTTGGCTTCTTGATACTTGTTAGCAAACACATATACAGACAGACGAAGCATATATCATAGATATTGCACAAGACAGACAAAAAGAGAACAATAAGTGAAAATTCATTAGTAACAATCTTTCACCTACATGATAATAACTTCACAATACTGATATTGACAAAGGCCCATTTGCATAAACAAGTTTTCTGACAATCCGACTTTTAAACGCATCATCACTAATACAGACTAAAAAAATTCCCACCCTATGGGTGGGTTCACTCCATTACATGGCAACTCAACTCCCCTCAGACTGCCCGTGGCCAGAGGTGGGGCAAGGTGGGGGCACACAAAACTAAGGCCCATGGACTGACCATGGTTGGTGTCCGCAACTGTGCAACACAACAGTCAGAGACAGAGGAGCATAACAGACAAAACACATAGACAAAAAAAACAAACAAACTTTTCATGCATTATAGTAAGATCACTGCAGACTAGACTGTGCAATGAAAATCAACCTTATACACTGGACACATTGCAGTAGGCCTATTAAATGGACGTGAGAGATTTCACACTTTACTATTACTCCACACAATAACCTCAGAACCAAACAAGAGATACAGCTTGCATTTAGCACTACTGGATATTGTAACACCAGTTCGTTGAAAGCATGACAGTTTTCATATAATGAATTTAAACACTGAAAGAATCAAACTCAAATATGATGTACATTATACACTTATCTTTAAAAATAGTTTTGCTGACACAACATACTAACATAGATACTTTGCAATGAATTTCACATCAAATTTGTCAGCCTCAATAGCACACAGATCAACCATCTGCTGTAGATCACACAGAACGTGTGTGTGTGAGAGAGGGTATGTGTGTGTGTACGGCTTAACGTACCACTGGACACAGTACAGGTCATTTTGGGGACGGCCTTTCCAGGCAAAATGCCTGTAGATCATACAAAAATGTAATATCAACCAGCTGATATCTGCATGCACTATACACCAACAAAATCATTTCCCATATGACAAGGACAAAAAATCCTCGCTTATACTATTAACATATACCGAAAACATAGCTAGAAAACAGAAAAAAAAACATATACTCCACCTTGCCTTCAACCACACTGCATATAAAGCTCACAGCAACACATAAGCCATCAATTGTACAAACTAACAAAACAAAATAGACTGTCAAAATATGACTCACTGAGCTACCTTAACTAACTGAAGGAAGGAGCACATGATGCTACCCTGCATCATAACTGATTATGAAGAGTCTGGGAGAAAGCAAACAAGACAAAAAAGAAGGTTAATAGTGCAGTAGAGCCTAAAAAGGCATGATGAGAAATGAAAAGTAGACAAAAAGTTGTACTACGTATATCTACTGCTGCTCACCTATATGAATGGCAACATGCCGTTTTAAATCACCATTACTTACAAATGCAGAACTGCACATGTGACAAGCATATGGCCGTTCGCCAGTATGTGAATGCATGTGAATCTTCAACGACTTCAAATACTTGTACGTCTTGTTACATTCACTGCAATTATAGCGTCGTTCCTGAGAGTGAGAACGCATATGACCATACAGTCCGGATTCTTGTCGAAACATTCGTCCGCATATGCTGCAGCAGTAGGACAGCTTATCAGAGTGGCAACGCATGTGAGCATTCAGACTGCCACTGTATGCAAACGTCTGGCTACATACGAAACAGGTAAATGGTCGGTCACCAGAATGTGTCCGCATATGAAGCTCGAGACTGCGTGAATGGTAAAACGTCTTCGGACAGATGGTGCATTGGTACGGCGGGTTGCCGGTGTGCACTCGTATATGCTGCTTCAGTGAGAATTTCTTCACAAAACATTTTCCACAGGTGGGGCAGGAATATGGCTTCTCCCCAGAATGGGTTCGCTTGTGAGCTGTCAGACGATGCAGCTCAGAAAATGTCTGCTGGCAAATGTCGCAATTAAAAGGCTGTTCACCCATGTGACAACGAACGTGCCTCTTCATCACTTCGAAACGTGAATACTGCTTACTGCACATCTTGCAGACATACTGCCAAGTGCTGGCATCAAAGTCGACGCTACTTTTACAGTCAGCAGCTACAGCCACCATGTCATCTTGCGTGTGGGTATGCATATGTGCTATCAGACTTGTTGAGTCGGTGAATTGGCTTTTGCAAACATCACAGGTCTGGGGACGTGCCGTTAGGCCAACGTGTATCCGACTATGTCGTCTCAGTGAGGAGGGATCAGCAAATGCCTTTGTGCAGGTGGCGCAAAAATATGGTTTCTCGCCGGTATGTGTTCGTTTGTGAAGAGTCAACTGATGTAGATGCGCAAACGTCCGCTGACACACATCACAAGCATATGGTTTCTCGCCTGTGTGGGCTCGTTTGTGAACAGCTAAGCGACTTAGACGTGTGAATGCCTGCTGACAAACATCACACGTGTGTCGTCTTTTGGTGGCATAAGAGCGAATGTCAGATCTCATCACTTCACCTTGCATGTGGGTATCCATATGTGCTGTCAGAATTGCTGATTCTGTGAACTGGCTTTTGCAAACATCACAAGTATAAGCACATGCTGGCTGGCCAGTGTGTATTCCAATATGCTTCTTTAGATTGCATGGATCAGCAAATGCTTTTGTGCAGATAAAGCAAACATACAGTTTCTCACTGGTGTGAATCTGTTTGTGTCTTCTGAGTGAAGATGGATCAGCAAACGCCTTTGTGCAGGTAAGACAAAAATATGGCTTCTCGCCAGTATGTGTTCGCTGATGAAGGGTCAAGTTACGTAGCTGTGTGAATGTCCGCTGACACACATCACATGTGTGTTGTCTTTTGGCAGTATGAGAACGGATGTCACATCTCATCACTTCGTCTTGTGTGTGGGTATTCATATGTACTGTCAGACTTGTCGAGTCCATGAAACAGCTTTTGCAAATATCACAGGTGTGAATACATGCCGGTAGGCGAGCATGTATCCGTCTATGTCGTCTCAGCGAGGAGGGATCAGCAAATGCCCTTGTGCAGATGGGACAAGCATATGGTTTCTCGCCGGTATGTGTTCGTTTGTGAACAGTCAAGTTACGTAGCTGTGTGAATGTCCGCTGGCACACATCACACGTGTGTCGTCTTACGCCGGTGTGACAGCAGATCTCACGTCTTATCACTTCATCTTTCGTGTAGGTATTCATATGTGCTGTCAGACTTGCTGAGTCCAAGAGATGGCTGTTGCAAACATCAGAGATATCAGGACATGCTGGCAGGCCAGTGTGTATTTCAAGATGTTTTTTCAGATTGCATGGATTGGCAAATGCTTTTGTACAGGTAAAGCAAATATACGGTTTCCCGCTGCTGTGAGTCTGTTTGTGTCTTTTGAGTGTGCAGGGATCAGCAAATGCTTTTGCGCAGGTGGAGCAAGAATATGGTTTCTCGCCAGTGTGTGTTCGTTGATGTCGGGTCAAGCCACTTCGGTTTTTGAATGTCCGATGACACACATCACAAGCATGCAGTTTCTTAAAAGTGTGTGTTCGTTTGTGAAGAGCCAAGTGAATTGGGCGTGTGAATGTCTGCTGACAAACATCACACGTGGATCTTTCACCAGTGTGTATTCCGATATGTTTTTTCAGCATGCATGGATCGTCATATGCATTTGTGCACATAAAGCAAACATAGGGTTTCTCGCCGCTGTGAGTCTGTTTGTGTCGTGTCAGTGAAGAGGGATCAGCAAACGCTTTTGTGCAGGTGGGGCAAGAATATGGTTTCTCGCCGGTATGTGTTCGTTTGTGAAAAGTCAAGTTACGCAGCTTTGTGAATGTCCTATGACATACATCACACGTGAGTCTCATCAATTCATCTTGTGTGTGGGTATTCATATGTGCTTTCAGACTTGCTGTGTCCGTGAAATGGCCTTTGCAGACATCACAGGTGCAAGGACATGCCGGTAGGCCAGCATGTATCCGACTATGTTTTCTGAGCGTGTAGGGGTCAGCAAATGCCATTGTGCACGTGAGGCAAGAATATGGTTTCTCGCCGGTATGTGTTCGTTGATGACGAGTCAAGCGACTTAGCTTTGTGAATGTCCGCTGGCACACATCACATGTGTGACATCTCATCACTTCATCTTGCGTGTGAATATTCATATGTGCTGACAGACTTGATGAGTCCACGAACTGGCTTTTGCAAACACGACAGGTCTCGGGACATGCCGGTAGGCAAGCATGTATCCATTTGTGTCGTCTCAGTGAAGAGGGATCAGCAAATGCCTTTGTGCATATGGGGCAAGAATGCGGCTTCTCACCACTATGTATTCGTTTGTGAAAAGTCAAAGTAAGTAGTCGTGTGAATGTCTGCTGACACACATCGCATGCATGTCGTCTTTCCCCATTCTGTGTCGTACTGTTACTGTCAGTACTTGCAGCTAAATCTTCAGGCTCCTGCTTGAGTGACTGCAAGATTTCTTGCTTGACCTCTCCAGACCAATCTTGAATATCACTGTCTGATGTCCTGGAATCAGCAGTATTGCCGGTGAGTGGATCAATCTTAATCAACTGAGATACGTAAGTATCATCAGTTAATGCTGCAGATGAACGTGGTTCCATGAATTCATTCATGTTCACAGCAGCAAATGTTCTGCAACCATTAAAAAGTAAGTGTCAGTCTTGCAGAGAATCAACTACAAACGCAGCAACAGAAATAGTTAAAAAACACAATGCAGTTGTGTGGCAAATACTGAAAATATTTAAATAATATACAAACACTAGAAAACTACAAAGTAAGGTTTAACTATATTAGAATGTTAGTATTTGGGTACTGGGTATTGCGCAATATTTGCCAGAAATTGGTAGCATTGGGTACTGGGCAATATTTTTTCTTGGCTGTGATATCCAACATAGATATTGCTCAACAAATACTGATAAGTGGTAGCGAACAAGCCAGGGGGGCAAAGGAGCAAAAGGGTGAATCGTCTAAAGCGTGAGGGCGAATTAGCGAAGGGGCGAACAGACCAGGGGGCGAACAAGCCAGGAGGCGAATCATACACGTACGGACGGAAGATAGCGATTAAGCGGTCTTATCTTCCGTCCGTAAATTAGGGTTGTGGTTAGGGTTGCGGATAGAGTTATGGAATTAGGAACTTAAGGCTAGGGTTAGGTTTAGGGTCAGGGTTGGGGTTATAGTAAAGGTTAATGTTGGGGTTAGGGTTAGGTTTAGATTTAGGGTTAGCGTTGCGGACGGAAGATAGCAGTTTGGCAGTCTTATCTTCCGTCCATACGGACGGAGGATAACACTGAGCAATCATACAGGCACACAAGGAGCGAATCAGTCAGGAGCAAAAAACCAAGAGGCAAACAGGGTAGGAAGCAAATCAGCCAGTGGGCGAAAAAGCCAGGGTCGAAACGGCAAAGGGACGAAAAAGCCAGAAACCGCCGCCACCTGCTATATGAGCGGTGCGCCACGTCACGTTTGCGAAAGTTCTCGGGTACGAAAGTTCCGGTTACACTAACTGCGAAATGCAGCGGCTACTCCGGTTTATTAATCTGCATATACCTTTCGTTATTGCTACCAAATTACATAACAATATAACAAAAACTGTAATAAAAAGCAGAATGTAAACAAAAACCATAGATAGCTACAAAGAATACGTATTATCTTCGGTGGATGTGAAATTAGTACAACTAGGGATGGGCAGATAACGAAATGTTAATATACCGATTCGATACCCACATTAAACATATCGTACGTATCACGGTATCATACCAACGAACTAAATATCAGAATCTTATGTTGATCGCGATATTGATTTGGTGGTTTTTGTTTGGCGTGATCATTTGTCAGTTGAAGGATATCTGTAAAATGTTTCATTTTGTACATTTTTGGCCGACTGTTAAGTTGAGTCACTTTTTGGCACGATGTCGTCTGTCTGTCTGTCTCTACCGACGGAGAAGGAACGTTAGGTAGCTGACTAGAAACTTCAGTTTGAAGAAAAAAATCGTAACCTAGGTCGCCTACTATTTTTTCATACAGTTCAACTTCCATAGAGTCGTTGTTCATCATTACAGTTAGCAAAGACAAGAGTTTTTCTTGGAAAAAGTTTCAAAATTTTATTACAGCAAGAACAAAGACAATATTCTCATCCAAGCAAACAAGAAATGCAAAGTTCAACTTCTCTTTATCTAGACTACAGTTTTAGTTATACTTCACCTACAGCATTAGGCATTAGACAAGAAGTTAAACAAATTATGGCCAACGTTTTTTATTCAACGTTTTTTAAAAATTTTTGTCACGTTTTTATGTTTATTTTTCTAGAACGTTTCTTACATCTATGCTTCCGACTGTGACGTATATACACTTGGCCTTCCCTAGCAGCAGCTGGGTTTCTTGCGTATATTAATGACAACCTTGCCAACGAATACTGCCGTTGAGTGTTATTAATCATGCACATTTTTGACAGTCTTTCCACTGTGCCCAAAAATGTCATGTTTTCGATTCTTTTTGTCGCTTAGACTAGAGTCAACCAGTGGCTTCTATCCCTATCACTGGTGGGCACAGCTTGTGCCCAGTAAAAATAGGGGAGTTTGATAAGATTGTAGATCAAAATTCCTTCTCTATTTATTACTTGCCCCCTAATTTTCACTGGGAAAATTACACCCTTAACAAAACTCCCCCTATTTTTCAATCTGCACCTTTAACAAAAATCCCCCCCCTATTTTTCACTAGGCAATCTACACCACTAACAAAACTTTCTCACTAGAGGGAAAAGAAGCCCAAAATGGAGGGGAAAACTTGAGTCAGAAATTGGGGGGACCTCAGCACAAAACTGGGGGGGGGAAGTTGCACCCGATTTTGATTCCAGATTTGCGGGGATAGAAGCCACTGGAGTCAACACAATACAGTGCTTCAGTGTTCACTTCACTCTAATGCAGGCAGTAAACTGAAATTATAAAATATTTCTGATAAAAATGCAGGCAGCGAAAAAGGTAAATAAAATAACAGTTTCACCTGATAATACGCTGTAAGCAATAATGAAAAATTACCATGAATTAATTAAATACCAGTAACACTGCATATGCAAAGAGTCAAAAATTTTATGGAATTTTACTTACCGAAAAGATCGCTTTAAAAAATACTAATTAGGTCCACATGTGTACAGAATCTTATAAAATCAGAAATACTAGATCACAGAAAATGGGACTTGGATTTGCCAAAAAAAAATCAGTACATTATCAACAAACTGAAAAACCGATCACTCGATTGATCGACTGATCCATCCATCAATCAGTTTATCTTTATTTACTCAAAACAAACATATCCAACATTCACGAAGTGCATATCACAAATATTTACAGAACTGTACATGCAACAAAAATGTGAAAAGAATAAATTCCAGACATTGTACAAACTTCTCAATTTAGCACATTACGTGCACTGTTTGAGACTGTACACAATGTTACTGTTTCTTCATTGCAACAGCAGTCAACTTACAGTGACCAAGCAGCAAATGTAGCCATCAGTCAACCACTTTGGCCTCAAAGCTAATGCTAAAGTTTATTATCAGTATGAATAAATTAGTCTCTAATGCTTGGCGCTTATTCATTAGAAAGCTCTAAATACAACTGGATGTACAAAGTCGGAAAACTTTGCCGCCACAAATTTCTGACACATCAATAGCAATTATAAAAGCTGCAGCATAGGCCTACACTGGAGTCGTACTTCATTCAATTAAAAGCAGTTAATCGGCCTTGAATAACGCGAAAAAGACCTATATATAAACAACAGACAGCTTCAGTGAATTAACCAGTTACTACAGGCTTCATGTTGCTATGATGCAGCCAGAGCTTCTTTGTGTCTCTCCATCTCCTCTGCAAATACCACAATGCAGTCAGAGTTATCAATCTACGTTGCATCCCAAAAAAGGTCCTCTACTTTTTGATCTCAACATGAAAAAAATATCAGATTTTAATATTTTGCAAACACGATATTCCTCACGCAGCTGGCCATCTGACAACCAGTTGCATCGGGAATATGAAATATGCATGCCAAGAAATTATTAAAATTGCACAATCGTTCTTCAAGTTACAATCAATAATGTTGGGTTGCTTTTCTGGGACACCATGTGAAACTAAATGCAAGTTTCAAAATAAAACAGTTTCAGTAAGACGAACGTATTACCTTGGAGATATATGCACCGAATTATTCTATGAAACAGTTGCACCTACTTGGTTTCAACTTCTCTTGCGGCACTTCTGGCAATACGAAATCTTCCGCAATTTCACCCGATGGCACAGCTGGTAATGTTGGCAAGGCTTCTGCAGACTGATCCTGTAAACAAAATTCAACAATGCACAAATCGCTCTGAAAACTAAAAAAAAACTCCACAGTACAGCAGGCATTAATCACAAATCAAACTAGAAAGCAGTTGTAGCCTGCAGGTACCTCCGCCAAGGCAAAGCTATTTGCCAGGTGGCGTCACCATCTTCGCTTTGCCAGCGGTTCCCTTATGCCCCCTTTAACGCAATGGTAACTAAAACTTCAAAGTGATCCAGAATCCAGGATTCCTGCCGGATCATGCCCAAAATTGAATCACTGGTAGTTTATGCCATGCCCGACATACCCTCAAAATTTCAGGAAGATCCGTCCATAACTTTTTGAGTTATCTTGCTAACACACAGACAAACAGACAAACAAACAAACAAAAACCAGCAAAAAAACTACCTCCTTGGTGGAGGTAATAAGCAGCAGCAATTCCCTCACTATACTGACATCTGACGGCCACGGTTTGTATGTGCTTGCCAAGAGAGTAAAACAAAAAAGACAGACATAATTAGAATAAGATAATGGCTTACAGGCTAGCTACGCCTTGCTCTAGGGTTAAAGGTGAAGTCGCTCTATAGTTCTGCAGACAAGTTTGCTGACATAATCCGACTACTTTCATGTTTGTACACAATCGACTTCACATAGATATCGATTTTAAACCTGCTGTTCACGAGATAATTAAGAGATCAACAGAATTAGTGAATCGACTATAAAAAAGGAAATACACGAAGGCAAAGAACCATCGTAAAAAATGTGCGGTTTGGGTAATTAAAGAAAGAATTAACAAAGAAAGAAGAGCTCAACACTGCATTTATGATCAGAATTAGCAGTAAGCCTACATTTGCATCTAGCATATACCTATGTTTGGAATTAGAAAGAGAAAGTTCATCCAAAATTAGCTGCATCAGACTAAGTTAAAAGTTCAACGCAATTGATGAGTAAATTCAAAGTAAGTAGTTACATCTAAGTAAAACTTCAAACTTAAAAGATGCTGCTTTCTACGACAAGGTGCTGTTCGCCGGGTCACCACACACTATTGTATTGTAACGTGCTCATTGCCTGGGAATACTCTGTCACAGGGAAAGACTTCATCATGGGAAACTATTTAATGTGACATCACCAGACAGACAGTTTTGACGTTGACGACTTAGACCTGCTGCACTATACGAGTTCCGACAAACACGAGTTTGCGTGTATTTCAATGGCGGCCGTTCACATACATGTGAGCATGGGTTACCTGTGAATTTCACTTGTACAAGTAGTTTTAGTGCAGGTCGTGTTTTTATCCAACCCGTGCGCAGTAAACTACACGTAAATAACATTAATATAAATTACAAAAGCTGTGGCTCATATTTGACGTCAGAATTGACGTCAATGTAAAATTGTTCATCATTAGAGGTGCGTGGATAGTAAAATTATCAGTGATGTGATGGAATATTACTGTTTCAATGGCAAAGCATTTCCTAGATTCGATTTCATTCAATATGGCCGACACACACTGAGTTATGTCCTTGTACAAGTAACCGTGAACGTTCCACTCGTACGAGTGAAGCTTCTATGGGCCATAAACGGAAACCCGGACTCGTACTCATACTCGTGTCTATGTCAACGCAGCCTAAATTGAGGGCTGTTCTGAATATGTCCACTGAACCTAAGCGAAGAGGATGACTGAAGACCAATGTAGCCAGTTTTATTGTCCGAATATTTTCTGCACTGCAGTAACAACACCCCAATAGGTAATGAGTAAATTACAAACAAATATAATACAATAAAATTTAAAGTAAAAAATGCCTATGGCACCGCAGTCACTATCATCTTACAGTCAGATATAGGAAACAAGAGGAAAACAGACGAGTCTTAAATTTGGTCTTAAAATGTTCGCAAATGAGACGCACTTTGACTATTTGCTCAAGTTCCTTCAAGACATCATCTTCATCCTCGTCTGTTAAGCCACCGGCAAGCAGATTGTCAATCTCCTGTACACGAACAGCAAACAAGCAGAAATTTAAAAAAAATAACAAATTAAGACATTTTTCAAAGCAGATGAGAACAGATTTCGATAAAGCTAAAGTTATGTAATCACAAATGTCAAAATCATGTACATCACTAATCATAAATACAAACACCATGAATAGTCACTACAGTAAAGACGACACTGCAATGCCCAAACATTAGTGCGGATGCTTCTGCCTGCCGCTCACTCAAATATCTGACTCCAGCATGACCTTGAATTACAACCTTTGACCTCCAAATCTGTTGCATTCATCTTGTCCCAAAATGCATCAGTGCTCAAATTTTGGTGCACATGTAAACAGCAATTATGCAAGACATCACTGTTATAACAGTCAGGATGCAGAAGAACGATCCGAAAGCATAACAGCAAAGGCGCTAAAAACAAACTCATATTTTTGCCAAAACCAGCTTCAATTTTTTAATGACACATTCAGCAACGAAATAGTAAAATGCAAACAGGTGTAATGACAGCTTGGTTTTCCAACTGTCAGTGAAAAAAACAATGGGACAATTAACGATAGTACACTTTGACTCACCTGTTGATATTCAACAGCTTCCTGTGTCTCATCCAAGATCTTCTCAACATCTTCCACTGACAACAGCTGCACACAGCAGCCAAGTCTCACAAAAATGATGACAAACAAGACGGTTTACAACAGAATAATATCTCAACCTAGTGCCAACATAATATGTGGCTAACACTGCATGATTCCATTTCAATAGGGAGAACACCAAAACTGGGAATGACAAATCTCAAAACATTAAAACTACTGTACACCATTACAAAACAAGAACACTGTCATCATCTAACCCTATCACTAACCCTAACCCTACCCTGATGCTAATCCATAAGCCTAAGCCTAGATCACTACTTCCCAGTTTTGATACATAGGTAACCACAAATCAGATCTCTGATCTGTTGGATCAAAAATAATCTGACACACTGCTAAATCCTGCGCTGGAAAATGTTCACGCTAATTTTGTTTTGTTTTTCTATGCTGTCTTGATTTCAAGTTACGAGTCCATAATTAATACAGAATAAAAAGCAAAAGCTATCAGGATGGGCTGCGTAACTTAACTGTGTAATGAACTCGTTAATCCTTACATAAACACAGTCCGTAGACAAAGTCACTATAATGCTTCTCCTAGTTCTATCTGCAGATAAAAATAAACAGACAAAACGGCAAAACAAAAATAACAAGTAAAAACTGGGGTAAATATTTTACAGAGTTACAACTGACAAGCAGCAGGTTAGTGTCAGAAACCTGGTGCATTTTCTTCAATGCAGCGTTGCCATTCTTCAGACCTTCCACTACTTGCACTTCGATCTGAGCAAACTCCAAGTCATGCACCTACAGCAACAGATAGGATACACATTAGAAACTGGCTTAGTAGTTCTGGCAAACTACTCCCTTCAGTGCTATATTAATTCAATTGTACTAGAACATAAGTTACTGGATAACGGATAACGTTGCGCAGACATGACTCCACTCCAATGTGGAAACAAACAAGTCCTATTTTACAGATGTAAACAATGCGAACATCTCACTACCTAATGACAAACATTAAATGATAAAAACTTACTTATGAAACATATATGTTAACTCCAAGTTTAGCAAGTACTCAAAAATAAAATTTTAGAATGGCTGTGGTGGTAGCTCTTATAGACAAGATGCTCTGCCTGTCAACCAAACATCGAAGCAATTTTTCACTCCAGAAACTGCATCTGGTGACAACTATTTCGTTTGTTACAATTTTCCCCAAGGTTGCACAGAATTCCACGAGTTTTCCAGATCCAGAAAATTCCGAGTATTATTCCAATTTTTCCAGGGTTTTCCCACTTATCCACGCTCGAGGCTCGTGGCCACCCTGCAAAACATCATGTATCAGCTGTGGCCAAACTTTTACCCATGTAGGCTGCTGCATACCAGTGCTAAATCACAGGATACAGAACTGCCACAGCGTAGTTAAAAGACAGCCAAGAACATCAGCATACCATCCTTTCAATGTTCTCCAGCTGTTTGTCAGTTCTGTCTAGCAATGTCTCCTGAAATTTCTTCTTCTTCAACATTAACATTGCCTTCCTGCAGAATAAACCAATGATTAGCTTTAATATAGCTGTTTGAAGTTCTTCCAGTAAGGCTCTTCCTGGAACAGAGGTCGGTTGTTGGTCGATCGGTCGTCAATATAACACCGATTTCATATACTCCTCTTCTCTACGTTAGGAACGTAGCACACGAGGAGTAAAAAAGCCAGAAAAATGCAAGAAAACAGGAATAAAATACTGTAGTTAAACAAAGTAGATACATGATAGAATGAGCAATTACACTGATAAACAACTAATGCAGGCTTCAAATAATCAAATAATTTGTATGCAGTGCAATGTATGCCCAGCTGGTAACAAAACAAGATGAAAATAACTGAAATCAGTTTGTTCATACTGTTTGTTTCCACTGTTGAGAGCTTTCTTAGCAGTAATGCGGTCCTTCTCTAGCTGAATGTTTATCTTCTTCTGGTAGATTTTCATTTGATCACGCTGCTGCTTCAATTGCTATATCAGAGCACACATAATATTCACTCGTAATTATAAAAAGAACCAAAGTAATTGAGCAAAATGTGGAATATCTACTAATTTGTATTCACCAAATAGCAGCACAGGATTGAAGGTTTGGCTGCAATTTGCAATCGAATGTTTTAGCTAGAGGTTTGACACCCAAAACTCCCCTTCCTCTGGAGGGTCAAGGACCCCATCTAATACAATGGGTGACTTCACTTTTTGACTTAGATTTTTGCTGAGCCTTTTTGCTGAGCCTAAGCTAAAGCTGAACGCTAAAGTCTGTACTTAGACCAAAGTTCAAGTAAACGATTAAAAATGGCAGAAAACTGGTAAACCTAACAAGAAATAAATCAACCAGTTATGCTTGGACTTGGTTATTTAATTGTGCCGCACACGTAAATGATGTAATTATGTAACGTCTTTCGTCACTGTGGCATTTATTTTTGGTACCAGACTGTTTTAGTTTACTAAACTATCCGTGGTAGTCGCCATGTTTTCGCTCAGCGAAATCACTTCACTTTTTGACTCAAGTAGGTACTCAGACCGAAGTTTAGGCTGAGTGAAAGTCTCAGCGAAAGTCTAAGTCAAAAAGTGAAGTCGCCCAGTATGTTGTTGGACGTCACAAGTGTACTTGCTAAAGGGCATCTAAATCCATCAAATGGTTCAAGAAAAGCACATGAATAAGTGAGACAGATGATGACAGACAGAGAGACTATGCTATAAAAAATGTGTAGCAATAGGTGATACATGATTCTGCCTAAAAACACAGATCAACAACAGTCAGCTAAAGCTAATGGCATAACCAAAGCAATCTCTAATACATCATAATTTATCAGAATAAACAGAGCTTATATGACAACAGTCAGACTACAGTTTTCCTCAACTTTGTATTCAGGATCTGATATGAGATCGAGTTATCCCAATTCAATTTGTCAAATGTCATAACCAATGTATTAAATTTTTAAATAAAACACCTGTGTAAAATGAACTCACCAGAACAGCTTTATCCTGTTCAGTTACTCGTGTTTCTTTCTTCCGACCAAACAGATTTCCCATCGTCAGTCACTCAAATGATGATCACAAGAATGACGATATTTTCTACATATGTTGTTCCGCAAATGTGACCAAAAACATAAAGCTCTGCAATTAAACAAGATTCACTTTATTAAGCAATGGATGTCCTTCAATATAGCATGGTACTCAATAAAATGGTAAAATGTTATGCAAATACAAACATATAATATAAAAACACAAAATATTACAAAACTCTCACATTATGCAAGCAGCAGACAGTGATACACATAGCCAAAACATGTTTTATCAGTAAGTATCGGATGATGGTAAAAAGCGGATCAGCAGATGTGCAGATCTGTGAATGTTATATCAGTTAAAACTAGGAATAAGGTTAAAATTAAGGTTACAATTGGGGTCAGGGATAAGATTAAGGTTAAGAATAGGGTTACGAAATTGTTAAAATAATAAATTACAGCTTAGTTACAGCATTATCTGTTGTAACATGCGCAATCCGCTTTTTACAATAGCCATAAATATCAATTTTCACTAAATTCAATCAGTAACTAAATCGTAAACAATTTGTCAATTTTTGTTTCATATCATAATAAGGGCATACTTTGCTGCAGACAAACAAAACAACGTCCATGCAAAATTTACTATAATATAATATCTAGACACTCATAGATAATCAAGTATTCTGAGGACACAGCGTGGACGCTGAGCTAGCGGGTGTGTAGACACCATTTAGTAAAAATCCTAATAAATATGCATGGTGCAAAGCCAGCTAAAGAAGCACAAACAAGCCAGCGAGCTGTGCTGTCCTAATTCACGCCCATAACGAGGTGTGAATAACGTAACATGTGTGCGCGACGCTTCCACTCTTCACTGGCAATTCGCAGTTTTACTCGCAGTCGCAAAATCTATCCACAATAATCACATTAATCAGAAATGTTTACTATACTCACAACAACAAAAGTAAACAAAACTGAACTAAATATTCTATGTGCTAATTAGTGCTGCGCAACTATTATTGATTCAAACGATTTTATCGTATCGAAATCCGAATATGAGTAAACTAAATTCTCGACTAAATTGAATAATAACCTTAACTTTAAAGTTTTTACTCTTATTCAAGTCATAAATATTTATTGTGGTTTTTATTCGGTTTTAGTTCATGACATTATAATAATTTTTGCTTAATCGCATGCTCTATGCTATTGCATGCACAGGTAATGCTGTCGAATGTTACCTATCAGTCTGTTCAATGTAACGTTAATGTACTGCGATCATATAGGTTGGCCTATCTCAAATTTTATTACATGATTAGTTGTCCCAGTTTCTCAGCTCTTCACACACATCTTCAGTGACCTCGTGCAAGGGGAGCCTCTTAAATTTGTGGTAGAACAGAATTGGGTTAGAAAAATTTTGCAATTTTCAACCAATAAGTCACTTTACCTCAGAAATGGTGGAAGATAAGGCCAAGCAAGATTACATGATAATGAATAGGAAGTAGCATAATCGATTCCAATTGATACCAAAATCGGATAACATAGCTTTAGCGACCATAACACACAGCTATACTAATCATGCATCTTTCAAAGATCAGCATTAAATCTGAAAAAAAGATATTCATACTAACGTACTGAAAAGCTTCAACACTCAAGATTCAAGCATATGAAAATATTTGCATTCAGCTGCTAATTCTTTTGGTTTTTATTTCTTTTGGTTTTAATTTTTTAAGTTATTAGTGATTAGTGTGCTTGTTCATAAATGCAGTGTTTTCCAGTTTTCATAAATTCCTCAAGGTTACTGCATCATTCACTGTCATCACGAAAAATTTGAAAAAACTTGCATCATTACAAAAACCAGTAACAATATTTTTAATACAACGATGTGCAATTTCTACACTGTGGGGCATTAAAAAACACACAAATTTTTTTCATCATAATTGAAGAAAAGTGATCCAATTTTAATAAGTTTTGGTACGAATATTCCTGCCCATCAAATGACTGTTTAGTTTCCCACCTCACTTACTGTCTGTTTCTGCACTACCTGGGGAAAGAAAACGAACAAAATATTGCATTTTTAACCACTGGTGTTATTGCTTAATGAAAAAAACACACAAAACACCCATTTTGTCCATATTTTTATCATTTTAGCTGATAGTTTATTTATCTAATTGTCCACTTTTAACTGCCTATAAAAATGCTTGAAATGTCAGCCCGTGAACATGGGCTCGGCTCGGAGACACTTTCTCCATTCGTTGATAGCAGCGTCGATAACATTCTGCTTGTGACCAATCCAGACTTCACCGATTGTTTCTTACATTCATCAATATTCCTGAATGTTAAGCCTATTTAATAGACATGCTGCTGCACAACAGTCAAACCTTGTAATTGATTGGCTGTTGTGACCACATATACGGAAAGACAAAATTTTATAGTTTTTTTTGTTGTTTTTAATGCATATTTTGTCTGTTTTGTTTATACCAGGCAGTGCAGAAGCAGATGTTCGGTGAGGTGGGAAACTAAACAACCATTTGATGGCCAGTTGTGTCATAAATATGTGTACCAAAAATTATTAAAATTGGATAACCCTTCTTCGAGTTATGGTAAAAAAATTTTTAGTGTTTTTTTATGCCCCACAGTGTATATTTATATTTACATGCGAAAAGTACTGCAGCAGTCTTGCAAAGCGCTCTCACTATTCACTGCATTGGTAGGATATAATATTTCCAAACAATAACATAGCATAGTAAAGAGGCCAGTGTTAAAAAAACCACAAATTAACTACATCTAGCATTATTAGTTTTTTAACTTGTGCTATAATGCTCAGCTATGCAGTTCTTGCTGAGCTACCATGACAACAACAAATAACTAACAAATACTAACAGATATGCTGCAAAAATGAACAATAAAATCTATAGCGTACTACACAGACAGTTACAATTGGCTGTTTCCACACCAAGGTATCATAAGTTAAATAACAGAATGAGAATGCCGTAGTACCTCATGTTGATTAGTCCCCAATACTAAATCAATACAAAGTTAGTTCTAATCACAAACATTGTACAAAAAAAGCCATCGTATAAAAGCCATCTTGTCGTTAATACAAAAGCCTGGAGCATTGCAGCAGATCATGTTGCGTCAGTCTGTCTATCAGCATACTACTATTTGCGACAGATAAGACTGATCAAATGGTCAGGACGCTGGTCCAGGCGTGTATTGCCAGTCGTCTGGACTACTGCAATGCAGTACTGCATGGCATCACTGACAATCTTTTACAACGACTGCAGTCTATTCAGAATGCCGCCGCGAGGCTGGTCACTCACACAGGACGATGTGAACATATCACACCCGTTCTACGTGAATTATACTGGCTACTGGTGCGACGCCGTGTCAAGTTCAAGATAGCCACACTGGTGTTCAAGGCATTGAACGGCTTGGCGCCTCCATACTTGGTCGACAATTGCAACTTGGTCAACGACGATACTCGCCAACTACGTTCAGTGGCCTCCCTCACTTGTACAGTACCGAGGACAAGGACATGACTCGGTGACAGATCATTCGCAGTTGCTGGCCCACGAGTCTGGAACAGTTTGCCGACTGTACTGCGGGCTGTAGAAAACTAAGAACAGTTCAAAGTGCAAGACACATTTGTTTGATTGATTAAGACTGCAGCGCTTAGTGACTTCTGCTTTTAGGCACCGTGTATAAATACGCTTTATTATTATTATTATTATTACCACGACAACTCGATAATATGGCACTGGCTCGCTGCAAATAAAATAAAGCTGACACTCAACAAAAGGCCAATTGCCTAGCAAACAATAAAACTTATAAATGTTACCAACTTACCACAACAAATCATTCCCAGTGATAATATGTTTCGAGTAACACACGTAATCTACCACACTGAAATATAACCAAGAAGTTGGCAAGAAGATTTAGGAGTGCATTATACACACATTTATGGCCAAGTGATGGCCGTCGCTTTGAATTTCTTTTTCTCTGTTTCTCCTGAAATGTCCGATGCTCGTTTAGCTGGAACCACATTTGCAGATACATCAACTACAGCTTGACTGTCATTTTTGCCTGCTGTGGACACAGATACTGGTACCTGTTCAGATTGACCAAGTCTGATTTTCTGTGATGAATTTGCTGAAGGCAGCCTGGAATCTCGACAACTGGCGAGAACAGAGTTTGATTCAGTAATGGCTGGCTGCTTCAAGCGGTGATAATCCTGATCATTTGAAGACAACGATGAAGCTGTAATCTTGCTGCCACCCAGCTTGATAACTTTACGTTCCATGTTGATGGCCGATACTGGAGGTTTTAGTCTTTCGTGTGCTGGAGTCAAGGCTGAACTCTTCCAAGATCCCAAGTCACCAGCTCCTGACTGACGAGAATTTGCACTAAATATCAAACAAAACCAAAACAAAATTTATAGTTTTCAAAACACTGAAGCTGCAAAAAACAGTTATTTAATCATATGCATTTTTGCTCAGAAAAACTGAACATGCTGTCCACTCACTCCACTGTTTCATTGGCCCAATCATCAAGCATCCAATTTTTTGTATAAAAATCATTCACAATTTTCATCTGTAAATTTTATGTAGTGTTCAGCCTGTGAAAGAATAAACTGTCTATCCAACATTTTAAGTGCCCCTTAAATTTTTCATTAATATGTCTAAGACATACATGTGGTATCACTAATAACAAAAAACATTACAAAAATGCAATAAATTTAATCTAGAAACCAAAAAAAATCCATCTGTGTGCAAATTCTAAGTACAGCATTTCCTGATGAACAGCTGATTTTGTGCAATAAAAAAATAGCAAAGCACTACTGACTATAGTGACACGAACATACATGGTATATGTCTGACTGGCACTGGCATCTGAGAAATTTAAACGATTCAATGCAGCAGCTCTTTTCTGTTGTTTAGCAGACATCGCTAGACCACGACGGTTGAAACGGTACTTGCGCTGTGGGCGTGGCACCATGTATTGATACGCCAGATGCACCAACTCATCTTTGTCCGTAATTTTGCTGACACTAACATTTCTCTGCAATAACGCAAAACAATTATCACTAGCAGTTTATTCAGTCAATACTGTATCAATATCATATTGAAATTATGCTATTCGCCCATTGCTATTTGTAACATTACAGTATATCTGGTGCCGAGGCAAACGCGTTAAAAGTACTAGACAATGTTCTAGCTGAGGCCTCCCCAAAAAAATCTAGCTTGGGTTCTGGAGTCCAGATATCCAAATAATGGCTCATATTTTTGCAAAAAGACTACTGCAGATAATTCTAAATAAATAGGCGGAGGTTATTACAGGCCTTATTCACATTCTGGAGGGCGCGCTACAAACCTCCGCCGATTCGCACTCCGGAGTGCGAATAAGGCCAATCTTCCAAAAAAAGCTTATTGTCGTACTCCAACAATAATAACCTGTTTCAATATCGCCGCTAATTCATCAACAGATAGAATTTCTGGCTGTAGTATTTTACTTTCCACATCCATCGTATTTCAGTCAAAAGTAAACATACCATTGAATATTTATTTTTAAAAAGCCAACTTAGCGCCAGTAGTGTTGGCCGATATCAATTTTTTTATTTTGATACGATTTCGATAATTATTTTTATAGATGATTGAGATTTTAAAATAAGTAAGCATTAAACAGATCTGGTCCAATGCATTTACTGTGACACCTGGAAATGAAAAAAGTTAAAACTATGTAAAGTTTACTCATTTTAGCGTCCATAAGAGCTTAAGGCCTGGATCTGTCAGTGTAATGTTTAATTGCAGTTTGTTACGTGCGATATGTTTCTGGACGAATAAAATGATTAATTATTGATTGATTGATAGTAATTCCTGTGATCTAAATCTACGTACCGTAATCGCGTGTTATTTTGTTAAATACAGATGTTCCAAATTGTTACTTAATACTGAATTGTTATTTTTGATCTGCTTTTATTGGCCAAATTTAAGTCCAAATACCGTAGCAACAGTACTATCTATAACAGGAACTGAAAACAGAAATATTGAATATTTCTAACGTGACAAATCAAAGTTGATGTTCTAGAATGTTATAATAGGTATTATAGGCAATAAAAGCAGTTGCCTGAGTCTATGATACTATCTTTAATTACTGTATACGAATTCGATACGATACGATACGTACCGGTAATAATAATAATCGATATATTGACCCAACTCTTTTTATTCAGAAGTAGAATAAATGTTCAATGTTGTTTATGTGGTGATTTGTTGCGTTTTATAGTCGCATATTGTACTTTTTGAGGTTGAGAAATAGTTTTAAGATGGGGAAAGGGTATAATAATTATATGACCAAGAAATTCTTCCATCCAGCGAGTAAAGAAAATCTTAAAAGGGTGAGCAGGGGCTGTGTGGTGACTTTGCGGAATGCGGATTGTGGAAGGGTTTCTATAATTACTCAATCGGCCCCATCGGCGTAAACAGTGCATCGACCATTTATGTGTTTGCTGCTGCCGGCGCCGCTTCTCTATAGCCGATGGGAGAGGGGAGGCGAGTAAGCGTGTGAAGCGTGGTG
>Ga0209671_1001126_pt1 | contig 21260 bp, 10 predicted proteins | sample WorMetHERISLAND2_2_FD_187401 | JGI IMG/M metagenome (GOLD analysis project Ga0209671, IMG submission 187401) | Marine gutless worms symbiont microbial communities from Max Planck institute for Marine Microbiology, Germany - Olavius geniculatus... | ecosystem: Host-associated > Annelida >... | reverse complement strand
GTCAGTGAGTGAATAACTCAAGACATTCTCATTTATATAGCTTACTTTGTTTTTTTTCTGCTACATGTTTAATTTATATTTTTAATCGTTCAACTGTGTTTAAGCTTCACGGATTTGGATTAACGTTTATACAACGGCAACGGCATAACATGCGATATGTCTGGCGTTTAGCTCGCCCATGTTAACGGTTCGGGTTGCTGCTGCAGCATAGTGTAAGTTAGCCTGTACTCTATCCATTGTCGTCGTCGTTCGGTGTCGAACTGTTGATGTTCGTACTCGTTAGGGCTTTAAGATCTGCCTCTAGAAGTTGTGAGCATTTGTACTTATTAATATGCATCTACGCCTGCCACTTTTTGTGTCGCTTTAATGTCGAAATGTTTTCAGATTTCCGGGTGTCGCGATCTTAACGTGTCAAATATATGCGTCACCGTGAATTGTAGTTTTTTTTAAAATTCTAACTATAACTTTACGTTAGTACAATACAATACAATACTATAAAATTTAGAGTGAAAAAAATCCTAAGGGCACCGCACCACTTTAGCGTCAATAGTGGACAGGAGGAAAAAAAAATGAGTTAAGTTTTGTCGTAGTGTTGATTATAACTGTTGGTATAGGCTATATTTCATAACTTTACGAGGCATATTATATAGTTACGAATTTTCCAAAATCGCTAAGTTGTAGTCTACTAGAAGTAAGATAGCCGTTTCAACAAGCATAAGCGTGAATGTGAATTGTGAACAACGGAAGGAGCAACTGCATAATCCATAAGCATCGCTAAGTATCGCCTGGTCTGTATCGTTAATAAAACAGAATAATGAAATAATAATCATGTTTTTAAAAGCACACACGTTGAAAATTATTGCGATAGAAATACTCCCGTAAACAAAAACATGAAAATTAATTACTGAAAACACACAATTACAAAACGTCTTTAGAAATACGATCGTATAACACATCTGACTAGAGAATAGCGTCGAATAGGCCTAATAAACGTTAACAGTTAACACGTATGAGACGATTCAACCGGTAATTAATAAAAAAATTGCTTAAATCTGTGTTACCTATACAGTATCATGCAACGCTGATTTCCATAAGCAATCATTTTTGGCTAGATCTGTTTTGACTTTGTATATACAAGGTGGGCCAGAAAAAACATGCCACTTTACTTTTGTCCATATCTTTGCCAGTTATTGGCCAATTTTCAAAATATTTCACTGCCACACTCTGAGGATAATTTGCAACAACGAGATTATTATAAATCCCACCACACCTCAAATGTGTCTCTACACTACCTTGTAAAATATCAATGAAATATGCATACATAACAATAATAACAAGCAAACATTTAGTTAAAATTAAAAAACACTTCGGACCAACATTGCAGTGAATCGTCTGTATGACACTAGACTGTGTGGGTATAACACAGTTTAGTGTCATACAAATCATTCATCGCAATGTTGGTCTGAAGCGTTTTTTGTTATTATCGTTAGTTTTTGCTTACATTTATATTTCACAAGGTAGTGTAGAAACGCATTTACCGTGTGGTGGAATAATAATCACGTTATTTCAAATTGTCTGCAGAGTGTGGCAGTAAATGAATTTCAAAAATCGGTCAATAATTGGCGAAGATATGGACAAAAGTAAAGTGGTACGTTTTATGGCCCACCGTGTAGTTGCTTGAAAATTATTTTTTTTAAATTTTTTTTCTTAGTCATCTGTTCGATAATCGTTTGTTACTGCTAACGTGCGTTTGGCATATTTATTAATAAAATATTAGATGTGTTACTGTGTTGAATACGTTTTTGTGATCAAATCACGCTTGCGAAAACGTTACTGCAATCTACAACAAGATTATGCAATGTCTATCACTTTACGAGCGCTCCTGAACTCGCTGACGGCTTGATATGCGATTCGACCAGGCAGCCGCCGACCTTGGAGGTTTTCGTAAATGCATCTTTTGCTCCTCCTTCTGGACATTATCTCTGGTATTATCCCATCACGCCGATAATCGCTGCGTCCTTATTATCTAAACCTATTGTGGTCCTCCGACATGTTACGACTAAATGAGGTAAGCTTACACACAAAAGAAACGGCGCTCATGGGTGACTGGCAGGTAGCGTCAACGGCAATAATATTAAACCGAAGAAAATCTTAGGAGTTTTTCGCTGGCCTTAGTATTTGAAAATTCATACACACTGTGTGGTCTGTTTTTAAAGGCAAATAAAACGAACGAAATTAACGGCTGACGTTTTAACCACTCTGGCTAACTTAAACGAATAGCTGCACGGCTAAACACTCAAATTTTCTCTGAGATGAAATGATGTGTTTTATTTCAGCTTCTTTGGCAGTTTTGCTATAACGATAGAGAAAAAAAATGGTTTGAAATCGGCCAAAATTTGCCAAAAAAATATCGTAAAAATAAGTGGTACGTTCTATGGATCACCTATGCGCATTGAGCACAGGAAGCATAGGCCTACAAACAAATATGAAATATCATATCTAGTAAAACGCTTGGATGGTCTCATGTGCAACAAAAAATTTCGGGACCAAAATAAGCTCAGAACGAACGGGATAATAATGGCAAGCGGCAATTCGTGTGACCGTGCAGCGTTATTGTAGTACAATTTGCATTGATTGCGGCGCTGGACAGACTGCAGTGTGAGGAATATCGTTAGGCAGTGATGTTAGGCGAGCGAAGACTTCATAACATGGCGGAGTGAACGTTGTCCATCCATGCCTGTCAGTCCATAATGTGCCGGTCTCTAGCCGGACTCCGGCCGATAAAACCGTTTAATGCCGCGTTATTGTTCAAACCAGCTCACGTCTTCACTCTTTAGTTGATTTAGACCATAGCCACCTGCCCCGTTTCCCGGAACATGGGCGTACTCAGACATGCCCGTGAGTGCAGCATGCATCCAAAAGTCTCGATGAAACAAATTCGTACGTATTTCAATGTCATTCCCATGACAGCTGATTACATAAAACAACCTTGAAACAACTGCTTAGGTAAAAAGCATGAAGAGGACCGTAGAGAGACACCACAACCATATTTTGTTGGACAGTTGGCGTCTACTGGCTAAGGAGATTGACATCTTTGCCCTAGAGTTCAGTAGTTATTGTTAATAGTCTAGTAATTTGTACAGGATTTTATACGAATTTTTATGGAGAAAGTTTGTAACTGCGTTAAGTGGCTGATAAGCAATTGTGCACGAATATAAAAAAAACTTTTGCAGCGAACGGTAAACTGTTTATTTCTCCGGTGGGGTTTTGTTGCGAGGATTATGTCTGCAGTTTAATGAAGTCGCTAGCGACTAGATAACAGACCGAGAAACTGACAGCCAGATGCTCCTAAGTTGACGCGGTGGGCAACGCAAGCTGAGACATCAAGCGAGACAACGACGTCGACAAAGATCGCAAGACCTCGAACAGCAAATCTGGCAACGTACCGTAGGCACCAATTATTAGAAACGTCAGCTGCTAGTTAGTTGTACAGCGTTGGCTGTTAGTATATAGACTAAGGGGTTTGAGTCTTTATCGGGTTAAATGCGATGTGAAAGCGACGTTGTCTGTGACCTTGGAAAAATGGTCTGAAGTTCCAAAGAAAACGATAATCAGAAACTACAAAAATGTGTCTGTCGTTTGCATGTAAACGTGAACGAGACCCACGACGCTCTGTGTGTTAATATTTGACTCAGGTCGACAATATCGAACAAAAATTCAATCCAAGAACCAACTTCCAAGTAGCTTTCCCGTACTCGACATACTGTTAAAGTACCGGTATTAAAAACGTGAAATCGACAGTGACAAACTGGTTTTGACGTCGGTCGAGCAGAAAATATATAATCAGTCAAGCACAACTCTAATAACTCCAACGAAATACAACACCAACGATCAGACCCTGACAGATAAACAGACGGACAAGACCCGTAATGTGGCCCATTATGAAGACGAAGTCAGCGGATGTGTAGTGGTGACAGATCCCGTCACTTTGTGTTAATTCACCGGCGTGGTCACTGGTTTGTCTAACCGTACTTATCAAACAGGGCGTCAGTGTGTTTTGATCATCAACTGAACGTTTTGTCTCGACTCAAGCCGCTTTTCGTCTTACGGTTAGTTACTGATTTTGTTGCATTCGCGTGATCCATCTCGTCAAATCTTTAATCAAAAAGCATTTTGTCTGCTTTTGCTTGATAGGTGTGCTGTGATAAATAGATATAGGCCTAGGCTACCTGAACATCTGACGAAAGTAACAAGGCTTATCTGCTTGCTTCGAAAACGATGTTGGCCTTTTGTCTTCGCCTTTGTGTCATGTTTTTTATATTAAAAATAACTAATCAAAAACTTCAGCATGGTGTGTTGTGATGTTGTAGTTGTACTAAGTATTAATTTATAAAAAGATGCCGTTAATAAACAATACAGATTGCTTAGAGTTTGAATTGTGAAAAATTAGCTGGGGGTTGAAATTTTTGACGGTCGGAGCCCAACCAAAATTGTGACGTAAATCCTATGTGTATAGTACATAGCTGACCCCAGTGCATAATTTGACAGGATGTTAGGGGGGTTGGGAAAACATTTGGAAGGTTGAACCCCCAACCCCCGGCAATTCAAACACTGGTGACACATGGCCAGTGCAATGCGGTGCCTATAGAATACTTAGAAACACCAAGCAACACATTTTTCGCAACATTTGCAATGAAATTAGTCACAAAATAGTTTTCCATTGTTTAAATAGATCCTTTGCCATTTATGAACACATCAAACACACAGTATAGTCAGTGTTTGAATTGTGAAAAATTAGCTGGAGAGTTAAAATTTTTGACGGTCGAAGCCCAACCAAAATTGTGACGCAAATACTATATAGTACATAGCTGACCCCCCAGTGCAGGATGTTAGGGAAGTTGGGAAAACAGTTGGGGGTTGAACCACCCCAACCTCCGGCAATTCAAACACTGAGATTGCCAATACAGACTCCAATATTTGTTCAAAGATTCAAAACCATTAACATGGCTTCATTGAGCAAATTTTTATACACTGATTTATTAGAATTTTTTATGTAACTGATGCTTTAGCACGCACGGTCAAAGTTAGTTATTGGTTTTTTAACCGATTTCAAAGATTACTGATTTGGCATTCCCATCAAAGTATCGCTCAGTTAAAATTGATGCATGCAGCAAGCATGTATCTGGTGATCTATGTAACTGCATCAAGACCTTTCCAGTTTTTACCTTTCTACCAATTCCGAAACTGATGCTGCAAAGCTCTATTCTGGAACCGAGTGGCCGACTGTTCTAGCTGTTTATTAATGACGTACGTATCTTCTTATACGACCGTTGATTTTGCCGATGCCGAAAAACACACAACTCACTTTATAACGCTTGTCGCATGAATCGATGATTTCACGTACTGTACCAGGCACGCGATGCTGAACGGACGAAGCGACTACAGAAATGGCTTCTATCGAATTATATGGCCATTTTCTTGATTAGACATTAATCGCGGCGTGTGTTCGCGGGGTGAGCAGTGGGCATGGCTTTGGCTTGTTCGTTCTTCGGTTAAGCTATGCTCGTGTTCGTGCAACTGCGTACGTTGCAGCCGAGAGATGTTCGTTAAATCAACGAGACTAGCTTTATATGCGCAGAGCTGCCCTTATTGCAACAATAACTCTTATGATTATGAAAATCTCGGGCTGGTTGTACTAGTCATATTGATATGTAAAGCTATTGTGCTGTATTGCGCCTGAAGAAACTATCAACCTTTGTTTTCTTTCTGTGGCTGAATGTTGTGTACTTAGTCATTTCCATTTTTGTTTTTCTGCTATGGATCCGTAATTCGTCATTCCGAAGCAAGAAACAAAATAGTGTTCGCTGCTGTTGCAGCAAAACCAGCACAACTACAGCGATGGTATTTAAAGATGTATGTCACGTTCGGTAACCTTGGGAGTTTTGACAGACCCACAGATGCACGCTTTTATGACCAAGCTTCGCAGCGCAGCATTTTACTGCCTGTCGGCGTAGTGCTTCATTCCTTGCTCCGGAGACAAATCAAAGACTCGTCAGAAATGCATAAGACCCGGATATTGACCCCACATCATACAAAGATTTTGCTATTGGCATTTACTGTTTTTAAAGGCGACGTTTGCTTTAATTTCAGTACAATTCGTTTGTAATATGCTAATCAAAATTGCATTTATTGTTTTTCGAATCTCTAATGTCGGTCATGCAATGGCTTAAAAATAAAAGATAGAGTGTTAATGTATAGTACACTTTTGACGCACAGTCGCCGACGACAGACAGAAATAAACAGTGACCAGAAGCAGATTTTATAAAAATCGCGAGGCACAACGAAGCGATCAAGATAAATGTTTTCTAGCAAAATTCAAATTAAATTGGTGCAATTTTTTATCATTTAAGTCTTTAGTGTTACTCTACAAATCCACGAATAATTGGCAATTTTTGGAATAACTAAAAAGCTAGAACAGCATCTGCTCTTTTAACCCGCGGCGCGGTGTGTCAGCAGCTGTGCAGCGTACGCATGCAACTAGCTGAGAACAATATTTCGTGTTGCAGTTAGATGCATAGGCCTACGCTGTGTGACGCAGTGGAAAGCCTATAACAATATGTAAACGATTTCTTGGCATCATCACTGCGTGTGTCGTCACACAAATCGCTAGAAGTTGAGTTGAGCGATCGCAACAAGTTCAATTACCTCTTCGACTTTCAGCGGTCCGTGGCTAGATGCGGTTGTGGATTTTACGTGAACAGAATGTCGCTTGCCAATACGCCAGCTAGTCTACCGGTGTGTAGTCGACTCGCCATATTTTTTCGGATATTCAACGCTGCATGCGTTGTCGACGTAATCGTCCTAATATTTGCGTCTGCCCGGCGACGGCATCAGTCTAGCTCTGCCCGCACCTGCGCCCAGCAGCGACCCCTGACGACATTAAACGAGATTACAAAGATGACATCAACACAGCGAGCGACAGCCGTAGCGCGCCAACAGAAGTCGTCAGTCTCTTTAGCAGGCATCTCTTCTGAGGCGCACCAGCTTTGTTTCACCGCCCATTTCGCTCTTTCCTCGTATACAGTACTGGACTGGTTTGAATCGTACCTGAGAGGTCGTGTACAAGAGGTCCGATCAACCACGTCTAGTTCCATGCCATCTCAGCTGCTGTACGGAGTCCCCCAAGGTTCAGTCCTTGGACCGATCTTGTTTCTTCTGTACACAGCTGATCTTCTGCAGCTGATAAAGCGTCGCAATCTAGTCCCACACGAATATGCAGACGACACTCAGATAAGTGGGTTTTGTGAATCTCTCCAGGTTGACGACCTCACAGGGAGTATGTCTGCTTGCGTCGACGACGTGTCGGGGTGGATGAAAACCAACCGGCTGCAGATGAACGAGATAAAGACTGAGCTCCTGTGGTGCGCGTCCGCACGGCGTCAACATGTCATTCCGTCTGGTCCAGTCCGTATCGGCAACGTCTCGGTGCAGCCGGTATCGGCGGTTCGTGACCTTGGAGTCTACATCGACGCCGACGTCAGCATGAGGACTCACGTTACAACCACCGTTCGAGCCTGCTTCGCTTCGTTGCGTCAGCTACGCAGTGTGCGGCGTTCTTTACCGAGACAAGCTCTGCTGACGCTGGCCCGTGCTCTCGTGGTCAGCAAAGTTGACTACTGTATTTCTGTCTTAGCCGGCATTTCCGAAAGTCTTCAGAATTGGTTGCAGTCAGCACTGAACGCCGCCGCTCGGCTCGTATGTTCAGCCAGGAAGTCAGAGCACATAACCCCACTGCTTCGGGAACTTCCCTGGTTGCTTGTTCCCGAGCGCATCCAGTTTCGGTTATGTGTGCTGGCTTACCGCTGTGTGCACGGCACAGCGCCAGCCTACCTTGCTGACAGTCTCCAGCTGACTGCCGACGCCCCTGCACGTCGTCGTCTGCGCTCCACCGACACGATGACACTGCAAGTCGACATGACGCTCTATCATCGGGGACCGGGCATTTCCAGTAGCTTGGAACAGTCTGCTGCCAACTCACTGCTGCAGTTTCGGCGAGAGACAAAAGCGCATCTTTTTCGCCAGTCGTTTCTAGACTGACTCGTTACCTGCTATCGACAATCGACAATGGAGGAAGAGTTGTACAAAAAGGTGAGAGAAATCGAGCAGTGCCACAGTAACAACCACGTGGCACAGAGCTGGCGACTTATCAGAGAGATAACCGGGAAAGGACTTTCACAACCATGTCAGATCAAGGGAGTGACAACAGACGACAGACTGCAGGCTTGGTACAACCACTTCAAATCCCTCCTGGGAAGTCCACCGGATATTGATAGAGAAGATGATGAAGTGGTGCCTATCTACAAAGACTTACCCATAGATGCTGGACCCTTCACCAACGATGAATACCAAAAGGCCAAGAGCAGATTCACACACACACTCTTGGCCAAGAGCTCGCTGAAGGCAGGAAAGTGTTGTGGTGAGGATGGTCTAGTGCCTGAAGTGCTTAAACGGGTTCCTATTGATGATCTCATACTGAATATCATCAACAAGGCCTACAATAGTAACGAACTACCTCAGCTGTGGACAATCCTGAATATAATACCTATCCCGAAGTCAGGAGATCTAACGAAGACGGACAACTACAGGGGCATCAGTCTATGTTCTGCAGTAGCAAAAGTTTATAACAGGATGCTACTTAACAGGATTTGCCCTGTACTGGATCCTTTACTGAGAACCAATCAAAATGGTTTCAGGCAGAAGAGGTCCACCATACAACAGATCTTGGCACTCAGACGTCTGATTGAAGGTATAAAGGAAAAACATCTACCAGCAGTTATATTACATTCATAGACTTCAAGAAGGCTTTTGACTCCTTACACAGGGGCAAGATGATGCGGATCCTAGAGGCTTATGGCATTCCAGGGCCCATAGTGCAAGCAATCGGTGCAATGTATGACAGTACAACTGCTAAAGTGGTATCTCCAGATGGCGAGACCGAGCTTTTTCCGCTTCTTGCTGGCGTGCTACAGGGAGATACACTCGCCCTTACCTTTTTATAATTGCTCTAGACTATGCACCTAGAAGAGCAATTAATGGTAAGGAAGAGCAGCTTGGTTTCACTGTCACCCCCCGGAAGAGCAGGAGGGTAGGCCCGACAATGAAGACAGACTTCGACTTTGCAGATGACATTGCTCTAGTTTCTAACTTGGTAGAGCAAGCACAAGAGATGCTGCATCGTGTGGAAGCTGAATGCAGAAATGTGGGGCTAAGATTGAACGCTAAGAAGACAGAGGTCATGGCCTACAATGTTGCACACGCCGAAATAAAAACTCTAGATGGAGCAGTGCTGAACTTAACCGAAGATTTCAAGCACCTGGGATCACATATTGGTTCCTCTGGGAAAGATATACAAATCAGGAAGGCCTTAGCATGGCGAGCTTTGCACTCTATGAAAAAAGTTTGGAAGTCGTCCATGCATGCAGAACTTAAGAAAAAGCTATTCGTCACAACTGTAGAAGCTATACTTCTGTATGGTTGTGAAACATGGACGCTAACCGCAAGGGACGAATCCAGACTAGATGGTTGCTACACTCGTATGCTGAGGATGGTCATGAACATTACGTGGATGGACAAGATGACGAATGAGGAACTCTATGGTAACCTACCGATGATATCAAATAAGATCCGGGAAAGAAGACTAAAACTCGCAGGGCACTGTGTGAGACATAGCGAGCTAGAAGTGAGCAACCTGGTACTCTGGGAACCAACCCAAGGAAAGTTCAACAGAGGGAGTCAGAGACTAACGTATGTGGACAGGCTCAGGTAGGATACCGGACTTCAGACTACAGCGGAGTTGAAGATACTAATGAAGGACAAGTGCGCGTGGCGTGGCATTGCCCGAGGAGACTCGACCTGATGATGATGATGATCGACAATCTTACACTTATTAGCTAGTGCTCACAACATACTTAGCATAATTTATGTACAGTGCCCCTGCAACGTCGTTTGATGTGACAGTGTCACTTTAATCTTTTCCTCATTAATATTATTAATAATAATAATAATACACTTTGCTATCTCTGTGGTCAGGATAAACCGAAACAAGCCATGTCAACTCAGTTGTTGTTTGTCTCATTTCTAGCAAAACAAGCAGTTGAAGATTTTTAGAGTTTGGCATATAACGTCGCTTGTCGCAGTTTAAATGATCAGCAACAAACATCACAGACTAGTTTATAAACAATTATTATTGCATTGTATTGTAATACTAACGTTTACTACTATATTCTTACTGTGTAAAAAACGACGATATTAGGTAAGTGATTATCCGAGAGAATGATGTCTATTCAAGTTCAAGTTTTTAGCAAACTGCAAGTATGCAACCACAGAACACGTTTGATTATGAGGGCATTCTATGAGAAAATAAATGACAGTTTGAGGCTTACAGAAAGTCTGGCAAAGTAAAGCAAACGACAAGTAAGGCTTAACAGCTTATTGTTTAATATTAATCAAAGGCGTCATATTTTACAAGTGAATAGCAGCAGCACGCCATGCAGTTGCACGTGTATTTTTTGGCTTAAAGTAAAATAATATTTGTGATGACGATATTTCAGAAAAAAAAAACTACGGAACAGTCAGCTATGAAAGTCTTTCACAAACACACACTGTTTGCAGTTGGCCTAATTTGCCATCTGATACAAATAACTCGATGTCGAGCCTGTAGATCTTAATCCTTCGGTCCACTGTCACGTGGGTCCAGACGTCACATTACACACGTCATCGCCATACGCTAATCCCGAATTTATGCGTAGCTGGATTGGCTATTTCAACGGACTTGCAGCTTGATACGCCACCGGCGCCCGCATCGGCGAAATACTCTGTATACAGCAGAGCTCCCCTGACAGCGTAATCCACCGAGTTTACGCTCGAACTGCAAGGCGGGCACATGTATGACGACGTTTTCAAGCCTCAGGTGTTTCGCGACATTATCCGGTGAACATATTCAGTTGAACTGTTCTACGTTTATAGCGCGCACCGGTGGTTTATGCAATCGTATGTTGTTCGTTCGTCCGTCCGTCCGTCTGTCCGTCTGTGCCATCGATGTTTTGTGAGCGTGTAGGGTTAGTTCTTAATTCCTCAACTAACTTTGTATAACACATTCTTTCTGCCATAAGAAACGTTTAGCTAAACTAACTTGTCTTTAAAAATAAATCCAAATGCAAAGTTCGTGCAGTTTTGCTCGACACCATAAAATAAACAGAATTTTGTTTATTATGTCGTTTTGACTTTATCAAAAAACGTCAGTTTTATTCTGTAATAGGAGGCGCAATTGATATGCTTTACCCACGTAACGGCGTAATACGGTGTGATTAAATCAGTATATCTGTAGTTTATACGTCTACTAATGTTGTCTCGTATACTATTTCTCGGGGAAAGCAAAAAACAACTTCTCATACACATTAAGCAATAAATACTGCTATCAGAATTTCGATATAATGAAGACATCAATAGCTAAACTGATGTGGCAAAAGTCTTTTTTTCACAACGAAGCCACCTAAACAAACATCAAAATACGGGTTATACGCTACCTAACAGAATTTATACTAATTTTTAATGGTGCCATTTCACGCGTTAAAAGTTGCTGTACGAACTAAAAGTGTTTGCATAACTGCATAGTTATTTTCTGGCTTCTGTTCGATAGGTTTTAATGCTATGCGAAATAACAATAAAATAAAACCGCTAAACTATTTAACTACAGGGGACATAATAGCAATTCCAGTATTAGTGATGCATCATTTTGCATGATTCATAGTTGCTGATAAAAGTTGCACTCAATAACGATCCTATATATCAACCAAATATCATCATTCGGTCAGTCAGCAGTCGTCATCATACATCACGCAAAACTAATATGTACTGACACAAAATTGCACAATAATTGCAATCCGTGTCCTCCAAAGTTTCGTACTGAATTGCATTGTACGTACACAACAGCGGGTAAAGTGATCTTACCGCAATTATCCATTACAGATACGTTACATCTGTAACAACTTTGCCTAAGTGTTTTATGAAATAACTATTATTTGTAAGCTACCTAAATTTATCAGATTACAATATCTTTGCATAGTTTTTGGCGTTTCAGCAAACGTTAGGCCTATTACTTTTTTCGGAAAAATGAACTAGTAGGCTACATGAGAGGAGACGAGGGTTTTGCTATGATCAGTTTTCTCGTATCTGTGACAATATTTGCGTGCAACATTCAGCAGCAAAAAAATCGTCGTTTAGAGAAAAAGCAACAACGGCTGCTGGAATGCTGAAACGTCAACAGCTTAATAAAAATGTTTGCGGACGAGTATATAACACTTATTATAGTCACTGTTCTGTATATAACATTTAAAACAAAAAACTCAGCTATCGCTAAAAAAGCCGACCGTATTGCCTACGTCCGAAGCCCAGCCTCCGATTTCCATCACAGTCACGGAGAGAAAGCAATTTGTCAGAGGTGAGACAGTTTCAAGCACTCTATCTTAACTGAACGTTGTCTCGAAAGCTACAATAAACGCTAGTATAACAGACATCGCACGTGGTTATCTCGCCAGGTCATATAAACAGCTACAGAGTAAATGAACAAGGAAAATATCGCACGCACGTTTTGCAAATATTTCTCACAATAAAAACGCCTTGCTTGAGAAGACACGCCTATACAGTTCTTGTTGCAGTATTAATTTTTAAGGTCATTTAAGGTAAATAATTTTCATGTCATTTGAAAGCCAATATGCGACTTCATATTAGTGATCAATAGCAACTTAGGCCCTATCTCGCACCGTTTAGCCGCAATAACGCGTAACGGCCTTCAAGGTCATCTAAAGTCAATGATTTTCATCTAATCTGTTAAAACGTATGCTATTTTCTAAATATAGTGATTAATAGTAACCTATGCCGTATCGCTTACCGTTTTCGAGATATGGCCGTATTCGAGATATTTCGTATTCGTAACTGCATACACCGGCTGCTTAGTCATAACACTGCATGCAATAGGAGGTGCAAATAAATTCGCGTTAGTTCGAGAGTGCCACAAGATTCTGTAGCCTAGATCTGATATCATTCACGCCACACGTAGGATGCATATGGATGACTGGCTAAGTACGGTGCTGTTTTCCGACGTCATGAGAGACGTCGGGCGTCGTACGTTATAGGACTGTTCCTGCATGTCTGAGCATCTCGCGCTCATCAAATCGGTGCCCGCGCCGTATCCTGCTGCTACAAAGTCTGCCTTCTATCGGATCCGTCGATAGTCTCAATGCATAGTGCCGCTAGTAACGCGTGGTCCATCTGTTTCGTAACCGACAACAATTTATATGCATGAGCCAGATTGAGGCGCCTTGCCGTATATATACCTTCAGCGATCGTCTGTGTTGTGCAGTTTTGCTTTACGCCATAAAATGCTCAGACTTCTGCTTGTTCTGTTGTTTTGATTTTATTGAAAAACGTCCTTTTTATATTTCGCGCAGTACCGAAGTAACTGGCAACTTATAACTGGCATATTAGCCGTTGATGAACATGGTAAAAACAACGAAATTGACGTAGTGAGCTTCTCGTCGTCTGCATAAAATAAATGCACTAAATAGGGCTTCTATATAATGCAATCATAAGTGTGTCGATATGCCAGTTACCGCAGTATACGGTGTTTCATATAACACTTGTCATCTAAAACAATGACTTTTAACGTTTAAAGCTAACTATTTCCCAATGTAAACCGCATATTTATATTGCGTAATTAAGCCGTTGATATTTTGCTGCCAATTTTGTGTGCTAATTAGTGCTTTGCTACATTTTCGGGGCCATGATTCATTCTAGTGCAAATGCTTTATTTTTACTTTTGGAAGGCGGTCGCAGAATTTCCACCGTAATCCAAATAAAAATGCCTTTACTATTTTAAAAAAACCTCGATAAAACTAATTAATTTTTAAGTTTTAGCAAGACGGCGAAAGCACTCGAATGTCGGCAGTGCAGAAAACAACTGCAAAAATATGTCACGGTTTGCCAAGGGGCAAAAATGTCATTTGCCACTCAAGTCATTTGCTAGTGCTAGCTGTTATCTAGTGAGGCGTTTCAGTAGGAGCAGGCGGATGATGTGCGAGTTTAATGGCTTATAATCTTGACAGGCTGGCAGGTCATTAACGACTGGGTCATATCGCACGGCGCAGCGGTCTAACGCTGACACAAGCGTAGAGCGTTGCCTACCCCCCGCCTTAGACGTCTTTACTTGCGACAATTATGCACAGAGTGAACATCGCACTTCACTCCATAGTTTTTTTAACGCAGGTCGACAAATCAGTCACATTTTAACAGCTAATTATGAGACGGTCGGCCAGTAAAATGACAAGAATGAAATGCCACAAGCAATGCGACCGGTAAGCAACATTATCTTGCAGTGATCGACTAGAGCCGAGCTCTCTCATTACGTATCTCGAAGATAATTTAACGCAACAACAAGCGCTGTTTAATGGCGACGCCGCCGGCGCCGGCATGCACACGAGACAAGCGACAGACTGCCCAGCAGATTCACACACACACTGCACTGCAGCACTGGATGCTAGCAGCAGCAGCAGCAGCGTCCAGTGCAGATGATGCGGGGACGGCGCACTGTAGCGCGATACATCGTCGTCGTCGTCAGACGTTGGCAGCGCGGTCGCTAAGCAGAACGACAAACTGATCACGCCGCACACTTGCAGCGATTAGCGACCAAACGGTAAGAATATCTTGACATTATGGGCCACAGATAATTATCACGAACACGCGAATATCAGTAAGTGATAGTAGTAAAAACCACTTCTACACTCCCTGGTAAAAACAAGACAATATTACAAAAAACTGCTAATATAAAAACTTTCGAGTTAAAGTCGACTTTAAGATACCTGTATTTATCGCTATAAGATAAAGCCACAAAAATCATTTAACAACTAACTGACGTAATTTGCTAATAGGTGGAATCGCTGATCGATGTTGCCACCTGGCGTGCTATAAATAAGCAATCGCATGTTTCGGTTGAGGGTTGGATCTTAAATCTTCCTTTTACTGGGATCCCTGGAGCCACATCCCTGTGTAATTATACCTTACAGAAATATGCGTGCTAAATGGCATCTAAAGCCGTTGAGCGGTTCAAGCAGAGTGCAGATTATGACAGAGAAATATGTAGCTATAGACGAAATCGCTATGATTCCGCCAAAAAATCGACAATGTTTAACTGTGATTCAGCATAATAGTATTTATTCACAATGCGGTGTAACACATATCACTACAAAACTCTAGTAACGATTAAAATTTTGCAAGCTTATGTTAAATACAAATTATAACGCTGAAATGTTCTGTGATAGTCAAGCCTTACGCATTATTAGTTTTTCTTATTATCACTCAAACACTTTACAGGCACTAAAAGTAGACACTTTGCTATATATATTTCACTAGGATGAAATGTTTTTGTACAAATGTGTGTTTTAATACTAACTTTATTGGCGCGTTTGCTTATTTTGTTGCTGAAATGCTTTTGGCGTAGACCTAAAGCGATGCATATGAATCTGAAACCTACGAAAGCCATGCATCTTCATGATAGATCTCAAGCCACGCGAACCAGGATTAAAAGAACCGCTCTGTACAGAAATGAAGTAAAGGCGGCGGCGAGAAAACTGTGTGAATTATTGCTGATCGGTCTTAGTTGCAGCTGATCCGCAGAATTATAAATTACGTTTGGCTTGGAGGTCAAGTCATGGCGGCGTCTGAGTGACGTTTCATTCACAGCAGATGTTGACGCAAGTCGTGACCTCATCACTGACGTCGTGCAGCACGGGAGTCAGGGAGGAGGGCGAGTGCCCTCGCCCACCTAAATTTCAGCTTGGCCAAAATGTTTTTTGTCTAGAACTTTTGCTTCGAAAATATAAAAGCTGGGGCTAAAAATCTGCATTTGAGAGGACTTGCGGACTGTCTGTCAGAAAATTGCAACTTTTTGCGCCCACAACGTTTGTGACGCACGACGCCACTGGATCTCATCACGGCGCCTAGCTCCATGGAAGTATAAATAGCTTTATTTATAGCTCCGTGGCTTGGCTCAGGGGCAAAAGTGGCAAGTTTCGTAAGGAAGTAGCCTTAGTAGGTGTTTATTTATCAGTTGATATTGATTCTGGCCAATAGACATTAATCTATCATTTTACATGTATAAAGTGTCTAGTATGGAGTTACTGAATGGTACTGCTGTAGAAACAGAGACGTTGACACAATCAGATGAAAGTAGACTGAAAGCTATTGAAATGAAATGCGGATCTGGAGATGGATGAAAAAAATCAGCAGTACTGATGAATAAAGTTCACGTGTTAAAGTGTTAAAGTTCACCTCTTTCAGCCCACTTAATTTTTAATCTGGTTTAACTCTGTCTAAAATAGTTTAGGTCTCCACGGCTTCCCACCGCGGTTCACTACATGTTTTTGACCAGGGGCCATCCTCGGTGCAGTAATACCGGGATCGACAGCGGTATTCGTGCCATTTCCCATGGCGGGAGAGGTTCGTATTGTGCAGAGGTTTGCCTAATAACGCGCAGTACCGCGGATGACCGTAGACAATGAAAGGAAAGACAACGATGTTGATGTGTGTGGTACACTGAAATTTTACCTTCGCTATAGTGGCGTTTCACAGCCGCATGCGGAACAATCCCACCTCCTCCCTCTGTTTCTCTTCTACCGCTGGCCGTAGAACTATCTACTGGTGCATCGGCAGATGCCTTATTCCGTATAGCTTGACAGAGATATATATGATATATGAGAAGATAAATTTGTGTGGGTTGGTTGGCCTATACAGTTCTAAAGATATATGTGCCTATTCTATTTAAAAGGTTTATGGTCGTTTTAAATAGCTAAGGGATAGTGGTGCGATATATACAGATATCCACCAGCTATTTCTACTATAGACAGTTCCCTCCTAACGATGCGGTACACTCTGACTTCCTACTCAGGGTCTAGCACGGTGTTAAGTTCGTCGTGGTACTAGCAAAAGGTATCTCGTCGACGACGGTGGGTGTCGGATCCCTTTTCAATGTTGGTGTTGACCGTTCCCTTTGTGGACGTCGATAGTGGGTGGTGCTGGACTCCAATTCAGTCGCCGATTTCCTTTTTCTATTCCAATTGAAAAGGTAACTCTTCGTTTGGGATGGTACCGATTCCCGGTGTCCTTTCCTTATGGAGGAAATACTTCGTCGTCGGTTGGAGTTCTTTTTTGGTGGATTAGTCCCTTTTTGGCTCAGCTCTGTGGAGTCGGACCGCCGACTGACGGAGCTAAGCCTAGCAATCGTTTATATACTGCTGCCGAGGGCGCGCATGGGCAGTGCGCACGTATTTCGAGGGCGTGGCTTGCATCAAACAAGTTTCTCCTACTTTTTGGAAATATAAACACAGGCTGCTCTTTGGCTCTATTTAAGATATCTGAGCTACGTATGCAAGCCTAGATTTTGGTGGATATATATTGGTGTTTTTATAAGTTAATGGACGCGAAATTATCATTCCCAAAAATACAAATGAGAGTTTATTGGAAAATAGGAACATTTATATGACCTTTAAGACCGAAATGGATTGTGGGTTTAATTTCGAAAGTGTTTTAAAAATACAACGCTGGCCAAATCTCTGAGCATTTGCGCCATTGACGGACACTTTTCAACGTTCGACTATTAAAGTTATGCTATAGCTGGAACCGCGAAAATGGCGTTATTCTAAAGCAATCTTTGCGCACTTTCTTGGATATCGTAACATTTTGCTTCGCAATCAAACGTAGTATTTTTAGGGATAAGGTACTAATTTTGCGAGGTCAGGAAAGCTACCTAATACTCGAAAAATATGGCCTCGAAATGTTGCTAGGGTATATAGTGCATTACGTAGTTATAGGCTGCGAATTCGCTACAATAGATTTCTTTTATAATGACTGCTCGTTTAACTCTCAACTTTTTTAAGACTAAATATTTTTTCATAAAATTTCAACACCAACTTGTTAAAATACATAACTCTTTTATTAACACATATTCATTCAGCCAGTAACCTTGGCGTCATATTTGACGAACTTCTCACATTCAGTTACCAAATCTTTGCACTGTCTAAATATTGCTTTAATTTTGTTTCGGTTTTATCGCAGATGTAGACAACAACGTTATCCACGCCGGTCGTCTTTCCGTTCTGACCATGGTTAAGATTTAGAAGACGTGAGCTGGGAGTTTCTAGGTTCCCGCCTACGCACGTCACCCTTGATGCATTGATGGACAACAGGCTCCAGTAGTCAGTTACGTTATTCTCAGAAGTCGATACGGAAAGACGGTGCACTCGCTCACTTTATGCATCGTCTAACTTGGAATAGACTGCCGTGTACAGTAGGGACGATCCCGGTCTCCAGACAGTCAGGTCGTCCCAGTCTAATGGTTGAATGACAACCAGCCGCTGTTCGCTGCCCCTCGACGCACGAATAATTTAGAACGACATGCCGAGCCACATGTCTTCAGCGTCTGTCCGTCACTCACACGACAATAAAAAGCGAATCTATACGCCAATTCGTGTGGATGTACTACTTCGATGAGTACATGTACAGCCCTATCTTACTCTCATCACATAGTAGGCCCCTATAATAATTGCTATATACAGACTCACCAAAATCTTGTCTCTGTGTTTATGACATGTCTGCAGCTTTTGATACGATTGACTTCGACATTTTAATTCTTTTGTTGTAAAGGATCTTGCCATTTATGTAGAATTTTTTTTGGGGTGGGCATTTGCGGTTCTGTTCTAAACTCTTTAACTTTTTATGCTTACCATTTTATTGTTTTTTTTAAACTTATACAAATGCATCTAAAGATTGCATATACCGTAACAGTGTTCATTAAGATTTTGTTTTTAGTTCTTTACTCTTGTATCATGTTTATAGCATTACTTATATTGGTTTTCTTGTTTCGTTTCAAGGTTGAGTAAACCATTACATTTAATTAGATAATTACGTTAATTTTTACCCATTTAATTTTGATTTAAGCGTTACTCGCCAAGAAAACTCTACGACTTAAGCTCTTGCTAAACGATTGTTAATCTCAACTTATTTAAAACGAAAAAGTTTTCTTATTAAACTAGTCCTTAGCGACGTGTAAAAACAGCTCAGACCGAAATTTTTATTAGTTTTTTCTTAATGTCAGTTATTTTACAGTTATTGTTTAGTTTATGACAACGTCATAAACGTTCATGCACGACATTACTCGCAAGAGGATATGTGCATTATTGGAAAAGAAAGAAAAACGTGTTTTGGTTTTGTTGTGCTTACAAATTTAACGTCTGCATAAATTGCGAGTTACTAATTTTCTACTAAAATTAAATAATCTCTTCTAGCAATTTTTATTAGTTCTTGGATTAGACAAGCAGAGTGACACTGTAAATAACGAAGAAACACGAAGCAAACATCGCCACAAGCTGTGACATAATAGGACTGCTTCGAAGTGCATGCGAGCAGCCATTGTTTCTATCGATCATAATAAATCAAATAAACACCTATGGCCGGGTGCTAAACGTTTTTATGCCATTACTTGAGCAACGCCTCCATTTTTTTATGTCGTGCATAGTAATAATTTATTAAGCTTTTACTGTGCACAGTCTTGCGATACAGATATGATTTTACAGCTATACGGCACATACCAATGCTAGAAATAATTGACTTTGCTGCGCAATATTGCTCAAACGGTCTAATATTTTCAATGCATCGTTATACGAAGAACCGGCTGCGTCACGGTCTCGTCATGGGTTAGGCATACTGTCTTTTCTTCCAATAAAACCAGATGTTGCCGAAGTTATGGATCTAGGCCAATTTTACGCGATTCATGCACAATGTACTATACAGTCTCTTGTGCTGCATATTTTGTGCTAAAAGGTAACTCATTCTGTTGCGATATTCGTGTTCAGAACAAAGGGACAAAATTAGAAAAAAATGCCCCAGCACAAACTGTCAGTAACTGATTTCTTCAGAACAGTTTCACAGAACAGTAATGCGGCAATTTTTACTGGCCTAACATTACGTGTTCCGCTTAGATGCAGCAGATGTGGTGATTTTCTTCAGCTAGCCGAACAGAACTGCGTTCGCATGCAAATTTGGCGTATGGGCGACAGCTGGAGGCAGTAAGTGTGGCCGTGGCTGGTTACATTGAATGACTGATCTAACTGCAGCAGACAGCTGGCGTGGCGACGAGTGTCAGAGTCATGCCCGTGACTCTTCGTTAACATGCAGCAAACGCAATCAATCAGCACACGCTGTAATTGTACTGGACGTCTTTACTGCATTACGTCGCCAATCTACTGGACTTTACGCCCCGCCACCGGATAATAATGAATGCCGCCGCGCAGCGTACGGTCCTTCCCAGTTAACTGGCATTCGTGATAATGATGTGTACGATTCAGCGATACATTCTACTGTACCTACATCCAGTTTAACTTGGTCATATAAGCTGTACTGTTGACCGTTAGCAGCAAATCCCACCAGTTCGTTATGCACGCGTCCGAACGGTTTTTCTCAAGCTTACAACATATAAGTATTTAACTAATGACGGATGCATAAAATAAGCTCTAGTTTAGATTTCAAAATAAACTGTCGCAGCTTATGAAAAGTCGCATATACTCGCTGCGTACAAATAACCAAAAGTGGCAATACGCAGAGCATGTGCACTTGCAGCATACATATTAACCTCCGCCAAGGAGGTTATGTTTTTGCCAGACTTTGTTTGTTTGTCTGTCCGTCTGTCTGTCTGTGTGTCAGCAAGATAACTCAAAAAGTTATGGACGGGTCTTTCTGAAATTTTGAGGGTATGTCGGAAATGGCACAAACTATCAGTGATTCAATTTTGGGAGTGATCCGGAAGGATTCCTGGATTCTGGATCACTTTGAAATTTTCGTTACCATTGCTTTCAATGGGGGATAAAAGAAACCGCTGCAAAACCGAAAATGGTGCTGCCACCTAGCGAACAACATTGCCTTGGCGGAGGTGTGCGGGCTCTGACTGCTTTCTAGTTTAATATCTATGACTGCTGTTATACTCGCGGACTACTATACAGAATGAGCCAAAAAAAATGTGCCAATGAAATGTGCATTCATAACGATAATAACAAAAACATTTAGGTAAAATTGAAAAAAAACACTTCAGACCAACATTGCAGTAATGGTCTGTATGACAGTGGACTGTGTGGGTATAACACAGTCTCGTGTCATAC
>Ga0209671_1001124_pt1 | contig 21277 bp, 16 predicted proteins | sample WorMetHERISLAND2_2_FD_187401 | JGI IMG/M metagenome (GOLD analysis project Ga0209671, IMG submission 187401) | Marine gutless worms symbiont microbial communities from Max Planck institute for Marine Microbiology, Germany - Olavius geniculatus... | ecosystem: Host-associated > Annelida >... | reverse complement strand
GGGGGGCGAATACCCCGGCCAGCTACGCCGCTAAATTTGCAGATCGGCCATTTTCGGTTAACCGGTTACAAACCGGTTAGTAGTTTCGGTTAACCGGTTTTGAAATTAACCGAAAAGCGCATCCCTACTGCTTATTGCTTCAGCCAGCGCCGGTGCGCAAAGTTTGGGCAGCCGCGCATGCGCAGCCAATCACAGCCCACACCGCGCACCTGAGCGCACAGGTAAATTTGTTATTGTTTACAAACGGTGTTTAAAAGCCGTTTCGATCAACTCTGTTTATGAAGTAGTTACACAAGTTTAACACGCGTGGTTTGGTTAGGCTGTTGCTATGTAGCAGCGGAATTAGCTGGGAATCAAACCGTGCTAAAAGCTTAAGTCATAGAGATGAAAACAGCCTACATTATGCACTCCACTCTTGAGTAGGATACTGTGATTCACGGTATTGCGATCTTCGAATTTTCAATTAAATCGTTATCCGCTTATTCACAATTTCGTTTGTCCGAGCTGTTGTTAAAGGCCCTGAGTTGATTCCGATCAAATTTCATTTGTTATGCGAACACTTAACTAAATTTAAGTTTACTTGAGTTTCAGTCAATATGATATGTAGCCTATAGGCTACAGCATTTTCATATTTTCGTTGGGGACCTTGTCTTACTTAAATCTGCACATAAAACATAACGTACGATTGCTTGAAAACTGTATAAACTTTGGTTTATTTTGTTTTATAATGTTACATGACGTTTAGGAGGTTTTTAAAGTAAAGCCTTAAGTGTGCCATTTAATGATCAAATTTTGCAAATTTTCCGCTGACTGTACCAGTGAAAAAGTGTGCCAGTATTTAATACGGTTTTGGAAAAAGCTCTTGACTTAGTGCGCTACACAAATACCTGTGTTCTGAATTCACTCATGTTTAACACTGTTTATAGAATTTTGCTGGTTATATCATCAACTAAATTAACTAAAACATGGTCTGGAGTTTTCAGCAATTAGTTGACGTTCGGCCATCTACTGAAGAAGAGTACTGTAAGAATGTTGTTGTTTTCTTTTACAGGTTATTGAGGCAAGAGGAAGGATAGGCTTAAGATTGAAACCGAAATTATCAGTTAAAAGTTTGAGACATGAAGTTGTTGCGGTTACTGCTGCTGACTTGCTGTACATACTGCATACTGCATCACTGCAGTGCCTTTGAGATGCCAAGGTTTGATGACATTATACAAACATTCAGCAATTTATTTCGGAAAGTCAGGTCATCTGCAGACATTTCTATGGAGGAATTGACATCAGAAGATGTAGCACAGAGTCGATCAAAAAGACAGACTACAAACATTGGCGATGAAAGCCCACATCCGTATGAAATACGAGCTTCAAGGTTAAGACCCATTGTCTATTTAATCTATACAAGTGTATTCCATGTTATTAATGCACATAAATGTTGTCAGTATCAAAATATTTAGTGTCAGTGCCATGTGATTTTCCGTTGATGATTTTAGTATCTGCCAAGTGGTTTGTTAAGTATTTTATATTTTGTAAGCAGTTGCTGATGCTGCACATGAAGTATTGAGACAAAGATGGCATCTCGCCTTTGAAAAAATACAAGAATTATTCTCTTTCGGACCTGGCATAGAATGAAGCAACTGTGGATAAATGGAGCAGTTGAAAGAAAAACGGAATGCATGTATTAAGCCTAGTTTTTTCACAAAAGCTTATAATTTAGCATCATGTGAAATTAAAAGACAGTTTATAATCTTCTATGAAATGTTACGGCTGACTATGCAATTTTATTTTGTTGTAGTTTACCTTTGCGGGGCTCCAAAATCAACACTCGGTACATGCCGACGATTGGCAATGGCTACATCGGCACTACAATATATGACAACGCCATCTTCCTGAACGGCATCTATGAAGGCGAAGGATGTCAGTCGATCTTTGCTGTTGTTGCTGCAGTTAATCTTAAATTAGTCGATAGAATTATTGTGGTGCAGCTTTTGTTGTCCCAGTAATGCAATTATGAAACCGATTGATATCGTCAGTAGGTGACAATATATTGAAATGTTAATTGCACATGTTTTCTCATTCTCCATCCCAACAGGCTGCATCATAAGTCTTGCTCGTCTATGCATTCGTCTGTTCAGGTCTATTTGTCTATCATATGCGGGCTTCTAACTCACAAGAAACCCAGCTGTCGCTAGGATAGCCGGCCGTTTAGGTTGTCAGTGACCTTCAAGGTCATCCAAGGTCGATGTTTTTAATTTTATTTCCTCTTGGTGATTAATGGTAACCTTGGCCGTATCTCTCACCGTTTCTGAGATATAGCCATTTTCTGTTGAAAAGCGCACATGTTTCCTACTCCCGTTCCGTTCAACCCCGAATTTGAAAATGCTTCCCTTGCACTAGATTGCTAAAATTTTGCGTGTATAGGTTTATGACATAGGGCTAATTAAACGTGTAAAAGTTCCCCTTTACAATCTACCGTTTAGTCCAATACATCTGTGACAAACGACAGACAGACGGACAGACGACAACCGTACACTCAGCATGTTCGGAGTTGAGGGGGGAGGGTAACGTCGACCTCAAACAAAAAAGCAGGTACAAGACATCGGTGCTAAGTTTCGATGCGAGGTAGCTAGATATACCAAAGTCAAAAAATCAGAATGCTCCTCCCAAAAAAATGGGGGAGGGGGTAGGGTGTTACCCAAACTGCAGAGGGGGAATTGACAACAGAATATCGTGTGAAAAATTCATGAAGATCCGTCCAGTCGAACTTTAGTTGCATGCCGGCGAAGTTCGAAGACTGTGCAATAGCGGGGCAAATTGGACTTTTCGCCATTTTGAACCGAATGCCAAATTTGACTGGAATTAGGTACAAAGCTGAAACTTGGCATTTTTTCTTGACTGAACCATTGTGTATAAGAGTGCGGAAAATGGGCCCGACGGCATTGTAACTGAGGTCGCTGAGTGGCGCCAAAGTAGACATTTCGTGCCAAAATTGGCCGCCTTGACAGGTGGTTGGGGTCCCGAAAATGCACGGCGTAGAAGCACATTTTCTAGACATACCACATCAAAAAAATCATCTGAGACATAATTATTTGTTGAAATTTTTTTTGGCTATAAAGGTCACATGACTGGACTTGGTTTATTCTTGTGACAAACTGGTCAAAAAGAGGGTTTTTGGCTCTAGCCCATAAACGGTGACCCCTAGGGAAAAAGTGTTGGGGACAAACATTGTTTATTTTAGCCTGACTTATCATCTGGCATCAACGTCTGGACCCTAAGTTTACAACTGAGTTCACCAGATGGCGCTAAATTGTCAAAATTCAAAATATTACCTACTGTGGGTCACTTTATGGGCTCAGAACCCCCGATGTATTTTAATTACCCCATAAATCTATACGTCGTTGGAAAAAGCTATGAATATTTCCTCATGTGTTAAAATATCATTTCGTCAATCTTTTACTTATTTCAAGAAAAACAGGTTTGAATATTGTTGAGCAAAAAGTAAAAACATGACAAAAATTTTGACCCCCCAAAAATTTAAAGGTGTTGGGGTTGTACGGTAGGTATTTCGATTGAATGTGGTAAAGATCCTAAACATTGGTCCATATACACATGTAGAACTTTTTGGGCCATCCCTTGAATTAATGACAATTTTTGGAAAATTTGGTCAAAACTGGCCAAAAATAGGGTGGGTCAGTTTGAGGGCTTAAAATACCCAGATATGTTTTGACCACTTCACACTTTTGTACTTCACTGCAAACTACTAATAACTCTCTATTTTTTGTTAAATTTCGACTCGTCAAAAATGTTTCTATTTTAAGAACCACTGGTTTAAATTTTGTGAAGCCAAAAAATGAAAAAATGATGAAAAATTTTGACCCTTCAAAATTTTTAGGGGGGAGGGTCAGGGTCGGTATTTTGGTCAAATATGATAGCGACCATAAACTTTGACCCACATTCACACCTAGAATTTTCTGGGCCATCCTTAGAATTAACTACGATTTTTGAAACCTTTTGTCAAACATCGTAAAATAATTGGGTTACATTTGGGGGGGCTATTTATTAGAAATGGACCTAATTTTAAAAATTTTTACCCCCGCATTGACGTTACTGATCTATAGCTAACAACATGGCGCAAAAAGTGGATTGATATCACCTACAGTTTCTGAGATCTGCTGCACGGCGCATTTGACCCCTACAAAAGGGAAAATTATTTAAACATTTCCCCCACCCCACATTAAGGGTCTGAAATTTTACTTGTGTATGGGCCCGGTAGTGCCCCATATCTGTGAGAGAAATCTTCATGCCCTCATTTCCCTTAATGGGGGAGATATAAGGCATTAAAAATTTTTTTTGCCCTCTTTCCTTCACAGCCATTGACCTCTCCTACAATCCCTGAAAATTTGGTGAATGTAGGATCCTTTTTGCTAGACGAAAAAACACTGGCTGAGCGGATGGCAGGTCTATGCGTTGTAAATTGCTTATAAAACGGAGTCTTTGTATTCTGTTGGATACTTCTTCACCAATAGCTCGACCGTTACTTAAGTACGGTCGGCTAAAAAACCAAAAGGTGCAGACAGTTAGAGCTGGTGAAAAGTGAAAACGGTTTTCAGGCGTAACCAGTTTGCCAATTTTTAGTTCAAACAGCAGCCGTGCATTATGTCGGCACTGGGCCAACATAGTTTTTTTAGTTATCAGTAGAACTACTGCCGAGTGATTAGATAGAAATACATGCACCCACATAGACGTTTGGTGAGGTGAGGAGTTAATCTTCACAAACACCAAGCTGAACTGTTTAACATTTTTCCAAATATCAAATCGAATTGTTTTACAACTTTTTGCAGCGCAGGTTGATCAGTTATAACTTGTAACTAGGCCTTCAGTCACGATATGATGTCTCTGGTAATAAGAGTGCCGTAAGAGAGCAACCACCAACTGACACGTGAATGTGCAGTAACAGTTTGACTTAATGAGATAAATATGTGGACCCTATTTATTGTTGCAGCCGAGTCACACCGAGCCAGTATACCCGCAGTGCTGATGGGTCGTATCTCTGTCAGTAATCCGGAGATTGACAGGCGGGCATCAAGGAAGTATACGCTTAATGCCCTGGAAGGTGCATGACTGTTTTTTTGCATCTAGCTTATTTATCATGTAGTATTAATGGTCTTGTATGGGTAGGATTGATGTGTCGAAAGAACTAAACGTAGTGTTATAATTATTACAAGTTTATAGGCTTAGGCGTTGGTTGATTTCTGTCCGTCGTTGTGGAGACATAGAGTGGCACATTTTCCCCTCTCCTTTCTTTTCCTCTCTTTCCCTTTTTTCCTTCCTCCTGCTTTTCCCTTTTTGCTTTTCCCTTTACAACAATGAATTTACATTGGTAGCGCATGTGCCAGTTCAGGAAAGCATCGAGACCACAAAATCATTGAAAATATGTTACTCAAGATCGAATTAGAATGACGCATTGACAGCGAGTGGGCAGCTCTGAGTCAGGCTGTTATTGAACGTGCTTCGCTGCTTGTGGTGAGTGGCGTCAGCGTCTACGCGCTTGAATTCGTGCTGGAGGCGGACATTTTGAGCACGTGCTGTAATAGATGGAGTTATTTGAAGAAATAAATGTGGGACGTTTTTGACACAAAGTGTGTAGTGTACTCAACGCTATGGGGATGCTGCACAAAATTGTGCTGTGTGCATTATGCACTGGTCAATAATTTCATTCATCCGGGGTAGTTTAATTGCGTGCCAGCCTGCTTTGCTTGGGTTAAGGCAAAACTCCACAGTTTTTTTAGATGGTTTACTGCAAAAAAAACCATAATTTCTTTATTGACAGTGTCGTCGTTGCTGCTGCTGCAGGTTATTTCATGGAGTCGATTGACTGCGAGTTTGGCATCGCACATCACAAGATCTACATCCACCAGAAGTACATTCGTCTGTTTGTCGTCGACACCTATGCCAGGTTGAAGCCTGGCAGCAATGGAGGCCTCGTGCTCATGCTAGAATATCCATCGCTTAATTCGTCTTCGGATATGATTTTCCAGAATCCGACTTTTTACCAGGGAGGCAGCCGGTGAGCGTCGATTTTGCTCAGTTTACACACTACCGGTATACACAATGCTGTCATAGCAGTTACGAGTAGGGCAAAAGAACTTCAAGGAAGTTTAGCGAAATTGGTGAAACAGTATTTCGAGAGACTATTTGCTTTTTTACACGCGACAGCATGTGATGCTTCGCGCGTCGTAGCCATCATCGAGGTGTCTGTCCGTCTGTCCATCTGACACACTCTTGATCTGTGTCAAAACGGTGCAAGCTAGGATCACGAAATCTTTAATGTGGGCTGTAAGACGTCATTGTTTAAAAAGACAACACAAATTGTATCTGATCTATTGCGTTTCAAATTTTTATTTAAAGTGGGCAAATTTGCGACATTCAGTGAACGTCCAAAAGCCAAAAGTGTTTCAGCTTCAGGGGGCTTTGCCCCTGGATCCCGCTGGGGGCTCCGCTCCCAGACCCCCTATTATAGGGGCCTCACACTTGTATTAGGGAGGCCTGCAACTTTCTAACGCCGGTGTCGGCACTGACGCAACGGTGTTAGCATTCTCGTCCTGTAAATTTAGTAGTTCATACTTTATGTTTATTGCATTTCGAAAATTATCCGCGTGTGATCATGTTTGCTGCTGATAATGCTTATTTTTATCAGATGTGTTAAGGGTGTCAAACAGGGTTGCATCGTGAAAAAACAACGGTATCAATTGCGGCTGCAGAAGGCTTGTGGGTTTGGATTTTGCAAAGTGATCTCCCCGTTAGCTTAATTACACTTATGAAGCTCTCTACAGATATGCCAAAGTTTTGGTGTTAAGGCCTTGACGTCTCTGTTATTAGCTGGCGTGTTATTAGGGGCGTGCGTGTGTGTTACAGTCAGGTGGCTGGTAGGACCAAGTCAGCTGAAGCCGGCGAAAACACGCAGAGTATCAATATGTTCTACACTCAGCCAATTCCTTCGATTCACGTTCAGGGAACATCGCCAGAGGTCAACAGGACGCAAGTGATGGCCGTTGATAAACAGACTTCTGACGCCAGGTTTGTGATTGGATTTGCTCGTGCAAAATTTCAGCGATCTAGTGCAAGTGAAACGTCCACAAATTTGGCGTTGAACAGAGGTGGGGTGGGGAAAACTCGTAATTTATAACCAATAAGTCATCTTGTCGCAGAAATTGTACGAGATGGAGCTAGGGTAGACAAACATTGGTCACTGATGTGATGTTGAACTGTAGGCCTATAGGTAGATCACCGCCCACACCGTAGGCAAGGGTCAGGGTTCCTATTGATCACTAACAGGGAGTCTCAGTCATAAGATCTTTCAGATAACATGAATATTATCGACTTTGGATGACCTTGCACGCTCTTTTACACCAATCATGTCTCTTTTGCAGTGAGAAAAAGGTACGAGCTATTGGGCCAAGATCTAGCGTGGCTGATTGCAGCTTTGCTATCGCCCCACAGTTTGTTGTTAAAGTAAATGCTAGAAGTAGATATCCTGTGCGGAGTATTTCACATCTGCACATAATGGACTGAATGTTTTTGTTTTTTGTATAATGCAGGTCTAGCCAGATTACAAATTCGAGACTAAACAGTAAAAATAATAACTATAGTAAACTAAAACAAAAACCAAGTTGGCTATTTATTTATTTTGATGGAGGATTGAGCTCATTTAATGTTTTCGTTTATATTGTCAGTAAAACTAAAAATTTTGACAATAATTTATTGATGGGCAAATAATCAAAAGGCTTAGTTTACATGTAGTTTGTCTGTTTATGTGACGTTTACTGTTAGCTGGTGCATTTGTTGCATGAAAACTGTCAAGCTTATAACCCGTTTACACAATGAAGCAGACGGGAAGCACACGTGTAGCTCTCATCAAGCGGGCTTGATAGAACCAAACATGAAACAGACTTAGAGCACACGTCGTGCACGTGTATTTTGAATACGTTTGCTTCATGTTTGCTTTATCATGTAAACAGGGTATTACTTACTTACGCTTTGCAGGGTGGAGTTTGATAGGGCGCAGAGTATTCTGGCACGGTCAAGTTGGGAGTTGTTCCAGGAACACGCGGAAACATGGCGCAAAACATGGGAAAATGGCCGCCTTGAGGTTATTCTACTGCACTGTCCATTTTTCTACTGACGTGATATGGCTGAATATTTATGCAGTCTCTGTTTTACATAATAATTTTTGTATTTGATTTGTATTTTTTAAAAGTTTATTTTAGCAATCTTTATTTGCGATGGTAACGTTCGTTATTTGTGTTTGTTAAAGTATTTTTTATCTATGCTGTACTGTACCGGCTGCATTATTTCAACCGTTGTTGATTACATTTTAAACCACCTTACCCACATCTCAGAGGGTGTTAGCCTTTTTTGTCACGCGAGTCATTGCTCATGCTTCCACGCCATACAAAGCATCTCTCAACACCGCCCACGGATTTGGAACGACCTGCCGGATGACGTGACGTTTGCCAAGTTGTTATTCACCTTCTGTCAACGACTCACAACTTACTAAATCCTTTATCTGACCATTTCCTGGACTGCACTGCAACTGTTCTCTTTTTGGCGAATCCAGCAGTGGTTTGTATTACTTATACCACTTAACAGTTTCGGATTTATTTATGGATTAATTGGTTGATAATGTGTTTGTGGTGCACAGCTGATGGGAGGCAGTGACATGCAGCTGATGAAGGCTGTCTGGTTTGCCCAGTATTACCTGCTCTGTTCTCTTCCGTCTGAGTTCCCGTCGCTTCCGCCTCCGTACCAGGAGCCGTTCTACGGACTGGGAAGGACCGGGCTGGGAAAAGGCAAACTGGGCAGAGACTATCAGGGTCACGTGATGTGGGATAACGAGTTCTATCTGTTACCAGCCATTTTGCCATTTCACCATATCCTTGCCAAAGCCATGTTGCGTTACAGGTGATTGCTTTGTTGAGGAATAATAATAATTCTTGTATTTGCTTCTAATTAGATGCTTTAACCCACGGAATTCTTACAACCAGAAGTAAAAGTAATAATGATAACAGTAGTAGTAGTAGTTATTTTTTAAATTTTTGTCTACGGGCCGGGCTTTAATTACGCTGGGCCGGGCCGGGCCGGGCTTTAATTACGCCGGGCCGAGCCGGACCGAAACGACGTTGGGCCGGGCCGGGCCATGAAATTTCGGCGATTCGGCCCGTGCAGAGCTGTATTCTGTGTTGCACCGTCACGGACCCCGTCTGCGGCGTTTGAGTCCTTGGGCCTTAGGTACGTGCCCGCCTCTCCCCACTGTTGAGTTGTCGGCCGGCCAGCCATCAGTATAGTGCTTAGCGCAGCGTGTAGTGTTTCGTGGCGCCATCTGGCAAATGACGAAAGCTTCTTTCCTAGTTACTATAATTTTCCATGTCGATGTCCTTGTTGAATGCAGGTCTGCGACAGCGCCTCAAGCGGAGGTGAATGCGCAGCTGCATGGAGGAGTTGGTTATCATTACCCGTGGCAGAGCGGCACCTCGGGCGCTGAAGTCACTCCAGAGTCCTGTCCGACAGAGAACCCACGATGTCACTGGAACCACTTCTTCGTGACTGCCGGAGTGTCGTACGCAATTCGTCTGTACTACTCTATGACACGTGATATTGACTACATGCGCAACACTATCTATGCCGGATGCGACGTGTCCCGTGACATCGCGAAGTTCCTGGCCAGTCAGGCAGTTTACAATCCGGAACACGGCCGATACGATATAAATGGTACGCCTGTTTCTGTCAGTGTAATTTTGCTTAAGTTAACTAGTGATTTGCTAAATAATTATAAATTTTGTTCTATTGTTTCTGTGTGCGTAATTGTTTTTTTTGTGAAATTAAAATATTTTTAAAAGTATAAACGAATCTTAATGACATTTTCTTTGTACAAGTGGGGACAATGCCTAGAAAATATTGAAGTAAATTTCAGTGGCAATCTGGAACATTCTCGTAACAGAATCGTAATCAGTTTAATGTTTTATGCCACGTACATGGGTAGTATTTTGGCTTATGTGTGCATCAGGGCTATCACTGTGTATTGTGGAATGCAGTGACTGTAAGGTCTGGAAATTGAAATCTTTTGAGGGATTGTTAATCCTTTGAATATTTTCACTGTATGTACAGGCATAACGGGCCCGGACGAGTTTCATCCTAACGTGAACAATAACGCGTTCACACTGTGTGCGGTGAGCTTGGCGATCCATTGGGCAAGGTACTTCTCGTGTATGTGTCAGCGGAACGAACGGGTCGAGGTGCCGGATGAGTACATCCAGAAAGCGCTTTATCTCAACCTGCCTTACGACAACATCAAACGGCTGCACTACGCCTACGAAGGATTCAATCCAGGTGTGCTTGGATTCTGATATACACCGTGTCCAAGAAAAAAAAGAAGCAAAGATATTTCTGTCACTATTAGTAACGGATATATTTTTATCGATATTCGACCATTAATGACTTCGCGCTAAAAAATGTTTTATATGAAATTCGGCGATCGCTTTAGCAATTTATTTGGGACTAAGTGTAAAAAATTTTATTTAGATTCGTCTAAATTTGACATTTCTATGCAATGTCTAGCGGTGTAGTTTTTTCCAGACACAGTAATACATCTCTTGCAAGTTGCTGTCATGGGCGGCGCCAGAGATTAGGCAGGGGGACCCCGTGCCCTTGCCCTTGCTCCTCCGGTTGTTCCCTTAGGAAAAATTTTGATGGTAATAAAGTGCCCTCTGGTAACCATACATGTGCCAAGATGTGACTTGTTAAACGTCATTTTACAACACCAATATCTGTAATTTTTACCCTTATCAAATATTAACAAACAGGCAGATTTGCAGCTTTTATTTAGCGTCCAAAAGCTAAGTGTTTCAGCTTCAAGAGGGCTAAGCCCTCTGACCCACTGACGAGGGGCTCTGCACTTGGACCCCGCTACGTGTTTCGGATGCACACAACAACTGAAGGAAAGTCGACATTTGGTCCACACTAAAAAATTTGTCCCTTTGTGCCCTGGCCCTTGCCCCCTCCCCCCTCCGTTGCCCCTTAGCTTTAGATTCTTAGCGCCGCCCATGGTTGCTATGCATGTAGTTAATTTATGCTTACTTGCAGAGATGGATGGACCAATCAAGCAGGCGGACACGATCATGCTGAACTATCCGCTGAACTGGAACTACAGCGTCGACATCATGAAGAACGACCTCGAGTTCTATGAACTGCTCATGTCAGACCGCACGCCGGCTATGACCTGGAGCTGGTTTGTGATTGGCTTTAAGTGGGTCGACGAGGACAGCAAAATGAGGTCATACTTCCTCAAGAGCTACCAGGACTACATCATACAGCCGTTCAAGGTAACCGTATTTTACCTACTTGCTTACTTAATTATTCTCAACACTGCTGCCGGATTTTTTATCAGTGTTATTATGTGGCCATCGTAACAGGCTGCATTATCGATAGTGCCCATTCGTCTGTCTGTCATGTTCAGGTTGTTGACTTGAAAGCAAAGAGATCTTGGAAATCGAAAATTAATGCAGACATTCACCTGAAAGGAGTGCCAAATTTTAGTTTAAAAAGTCAATGGTCAGAGTTTGGTTTGGAGTTAGCTTTGCCTAGTGCACTGTATACTAGGCGGACGGCCGCATAATACGCCTATGTTGGCACTGGGCTGGTATTTTTAAATTTATGATAATTTTGTTGTTGTTCTGGATGTTGCGCAGTACCTTTATTTGTGGCGACACAGTAGGCTAGACGTCTATTCTATTTTTGCAAAAAGAGAGCCACAAGTGTATTATGAAAAAAAAGCTAGAAAGCAAATTGTTTTATTGGAAGTCGCTCATTTTGGGTGATACTAAAATGGAAGGACATTGTCGAAAACTGGTCTTGAACTTGGCATTAGGTTATCGATCAGTAGATAGATGGACTGTTTAATTGATGCATTACTGGGTTATGCTATAGGTATGGACGGAGTACACGGAACGTAATCCTAGTGATCAGAACGTCGGGAATGTAAACTTTCTGCCGGGCATGGGCGCCTTCCTGCAGTCGATCATTTACGGCTTTGCCGGTTTTCGTATTCGTCCTGATAAGTTGGAGATCCATAACCCAACACCGCCGCCCGGCTCAACGGAGATTCGCCTTGTCAGCTTCTACTACCTCGGCTCGAACATGACTTTCACTATCACTGCGGAGTCAACGACGATCGAAGTGCTCAACACCAGGTCCGACCAGCCGCTGATACTGCGCCGCAACGCTACCGGAGCCGTCGAGGAAAGCATTAAAGCAGGTATGCCTGACCAGAGTAATTTGACAAAAAGCGGAATTGCTTCTCGTTTGTATCCGCCACGTGGCAGCGTCAGACAGAAGGTGTGGTCACAGTTTGTGATTGCATGCTTCAGTTGGGGGTTTGACCCTCAAATCTCTCCTTCCCCTGAATTTCAGCGACCTCCATCCGATACAATGTGTCGTTTGACCACACAGATGCACCTGCTGAATGTCAGGGGCACAAATGTGACAGAGAAAGGACATACAAACAGACAGACCAGGCTACAGAGAAGTGTGTAGTAATAGTCGGAGTTGCTTGCGCTTTAAGAGCCATTTTGTCTAATACGGTGTGACCAGTGGTCCTGGAAAGTCATGAAAAATAAGCATAATGTCGTGGATTTTATGGCTGTTTTACTGGAAATATGGGACAGAAAATGTGCATTTTTCTTTTTGTTAGAGCCGCTCTGTAACTGTAAAATATACTAAAATGCGTCTGCGGCCGGGGTCCCTGCTGTGGAAGCTCAGAACGCTGTATAAAAACCCTTAGTCTCCACCACCCCTCATGTATTTGGAAAAATATATTGCGCTGATAGGTCGTGATTTTTATATATTTTGTCTTGGAAAGCTATGATAAATTTTAAAAAAAAGAATGGTCACCCTCCTAATAAAAATGCTATTGTAAAGTCGAGGTTGCACTAGGGATGCGCCCAATAAATTCCATAAGGCAGCGCTGATCTCCGTTTACCTAGCCCTGAGCCAGTCGCAAAGTTTACCCTGTACAGCCACGGATATTGGCGCAGTGCACTTGTTTACACCTTAGCTTTCACTGGTAGTTTATGCGCCTGCCCATGGAGAGGCGGCCAGGCTGAGTTCACATTGGTGTCTGGTTATGCAATACACACGGACGACGGTCACCCATCTAGCTTAAGTACTAATGCAATGTTTATTTGAATCGAGTCAAACTGTGGCACTCGTTATAGAATGATATTGTTGTGTTGTCTATTTGTCGTCAGGTGAAACTATTACAATCAACAAAGCAGATGCGAACGGCTTCTTCATCTACCCGCAGTCTGGTGAGACGTGTGAACACCCACGCGACTACATCTACATGCCGTGGGGCTACAGTCCTTGGATTGACTCGGCACCTACCAGTCGATGTCCCATCTCCTCTCTATTGCTGATGCTTGCTGTGTCCGTCGTAACTATCGTTTCCCGGTTTTAGACATTTTACTTAAAACTGCGCAGCAGGGGTGGCATGACTCTTAAGTACGTTTGGCTGAGGGCACCCCAGAATACATTTGGTCTCTCAAACTTGGTCTGTATATTTGGACTACTGACATCAATGTAAATCGTGCCAATATCTTTCAAAGTTGTGGTTTATTTTGTAATCAGACCAAATTAATATCAGTGTTTGTTTGAACAACATTATATACTTATCATGACATTGTAACAATGTTCTATTTAATTAGAGGTTAATCGGCTCCCACAAACATTTAGTTGGGTAAACGATCATTTATAAATTGCCTTTCCCCCGTTTGTTAATTGTGCTACGTCGCCCCTGTGCTTCCTGGAGTTTAATCTCTCACTGTAACTACAGAGGTATGTTGAGTCTCGACAGTCACTGTTATCCTGTATAGATATCCCCTCGTCTTGCTCAGTGTATAGTGTATATTGAACGACTGAAGCTTCTGGCTGGACTTGTGCATAGCTGCTGCGATTCATGTGAATTTGTTGCTAGTTTGATAATCAGAATCACCTCTGGTGTCGTGGATTAAAAAAGTTGGGGGGAGCGAAAAGCAATAAGTTGCACTTTTTGGTAAACAGTTGCAAATTTTCGACAGAGTAGGTTGTGGGAGCTATAAATTTTAATTTTGCTTTTTTCCCCAAAATGGGGGATTTTTTTAGCCCCATGCAGATGGTATGTTTGAAAGGAAATTTTACGACAGGTTGAAATTTAAGAGGATTATTTTCTGCCCCTTGTTAACAACACCACTGAAACTGGTTTCTGTGCAGCTTACTTATTTATATGCATTCACTATTAACTGATGCTTTTAAAATAATTATACACGGCGAACATTGTCATCATAATCAATAGGCTACTAGCCTATAACTTCTCAGTTTGCTCTTAATTTTGAAGTAGCCCTGCCTTTAAGGCCATTCTGGCTGGTTTTACCGACTCCTTGTTTTCTTCATTGTTTTGATACCTAAAGCGGCTAACAACGTTGCTGGCTTAGAAAGTGCAAGATTGGAAACATTGTTTCTGCTAAACCTTTGTATGAACGAAAGTAAAAAATGATCTTTGTTGAACTGCGCATACGACAACATGAAGCATATGAACTGCTGTGCACTTGGGGTAAGCGTCGTGTTTCGCATTCCTCATTTTGATCAGAACAAAAAACTTCAACAGTTTACAAAGCTATGTAAGGGCGATATGAGTCAAAACTCGAAAACAGCAAAAAAGGTTTTAGGGTGATATTATCGTGTGTTGAATTCCAGACTGGCCCTTACAAGACTAGCCATTCTAAATACTTGAAAAATATTACTGTAGACCTATATCCTAAATCAAAAATATTAGCAGTGAATTATAACCGCTACAGAGTAAATGTACGTACATTTTAAATATGTTTCGATGATATTCACTTTTTGTGAATGCCGTACGCAAGATGGCGATAGTGCATGTTTACTTGTTTTCGTGGGCAGTTTTAACTGTTTTTGTATTACGGCTATAACTTTATTCTTTTTTCCATTTATGGTAACTTAGCTACAACATTTTATCGACATATAAGGAATAATATTGTTTTCATTTGTGCTGTTGATCATACAAAGTAGCGACGACCAAGAAAGTGTCCTTTTGGTAGAAAAATCGTACAATGTGTTGTCCCCTTTATGCTTGTATGGGCTTTTTGTTTTAAAGCCTGTTTTCAAATTGTTGTGTTAGTCTTATTTGTGGTGATATTCGTAAGAAAATTATCTGTCTGTTACACCTTCCTGTAGTATGTCAACAGTGATTACGGGTATAACTACAGTGGATTTTTCAAGCTAAATATCACTGTTGTTACTTTGATCTGCATGTCTGATTTGTTACTGTGTACATTGTACAAGTTTGTGCCAATGCACTCATGTGTTCTTTGGAACACCGGCAGTAACCGAACGTTGTGTCGTGTCCTGCGTTCGTCCAACGTCGCTTCGGTCTAATACAGATAAAACATACATTTGAGCAGTTTTTTTCCTAAAAAAATTAGCAGTCAAATCTACTGTAAAAACAATCGCTTTTGTGTTTGTAAGTCGTGTGTCGGGTGGGACGTTAAATCCTACACACTTTGTAAGTCGTTGATGCAAACCGTATAAACATTTTATGTAGCGCTAAATGCTATCCATTTATACGGCATTATCGTTATTTACGTTGTCCTTGTTTACTATGGGCGTGTTTTATGCAATCATTGATCATATCTGTTATCTCAGCATCATGCTATGTGTCTGCAGTGGCAAGGTTATTAGCAGGTGATGCTTGATGAGCAATTACGGTAGCTGCTGAAGCAATAGACTTGCCTGTTTGAGTCTCGCAGTGTACAGTTATTCGTGTGAATATTTTAAATACATTCAAGTTTTATTACTTTTTATATCGTGTTGTTTTTATAATATCGTCCGGTAGCCGATCCCTGCCTATGCTTCACGATTGCTTGATCGTTGGGTTCCTTACATCAAAATCTGCTGCCGGTAAGTAGGTGCCTATTCGTACGGTAGACCCCACTTGAAGTTTCGTAAACATTACATCTACCGTTGCGTCTATAGTGGTATAACATGTCGATAACTGTAAAGGGTGAACTGAAGCGTAACCAAACGAAATACAATGTGATCGTAGGCTACACTACTAACCGTCGAATAAGTAGTTAAGCATACGTTAAACGTTCTGTAGTGTTACAGTTACATGTATACTACTGCATGCCATGGTTTAACATACACCAAGTGCTTGCCATCTCGTAGCGTGCGGTCGTGGTCCGTCGTTTTCATCAACTAGAAATGACGCTCGTTGTTTTTCTGTTTTGGGGGTCTTCAGAAAATGTTTTCGGAATCCGAAAACAAAAATGAACCCAAAATTTTCTGATTTGCGATATTTCAAAATGCGAATGTTAACATCTAGTAGTTGGATGCAGTTTACTGATTTTGGGCTTCTTGCTTTGAAAACGAATCAGTCACTCAGTAAATAGATTCATTTTTCTAAGAACTGACACGGTATATAACAATTTTTAATAGACATTAATTTTAACACGTGTTTGCAAAAAAGGAATTTGCTATGTACGATACAAAGATATATAGTGTTCGCTAACATAGTAACGCGTGTTCGCCGACTATAGTCCAGAACAAAAAATTCATAGAAACAAAAACTTATAACACTTCAAATCGTAAAACGTTCCGCAATTTGAAAAAAAAACTAGAAACATGACTATTTTGTATGTCGAAATAGTACTCGTAAGTTCTGGCGCTGATTCTACAGATTTTGGACATATCTCAGGAGGATAGGCCCTAAGTTCTCAGATGTTGCCAGTAAATTCAATTTAGCTTAAACAATTATATAACCGCTGATGAAAATCAGAAATCAAGACCGTTACTGAAACCATGCAATAAGCATCAAGGCAAAGCCGTCGAGCGGGTGAAAGGGTAAAACTTCCCGGTTCCGCGACGTTTGGGGGCCTCGCCATTGATCAAAAAATATTTTTGCTATAATATGTTCGACTGCAAAACTTATCGTTTTGTGCTTTTACACAGTTAACTTTACGACGTTTTTTTTGTTAAAATTAACGAAAGTTTTGTTGCTGTTGTTTATATATATAAAACAAACCTTGGTAATTGGTTGCTTTTTGCAATATTTAAGTAAGTAAGTAAATGATAATCTTTATTTCACCAAACAAACATTGGTAGACAAAAATTAACAAAAAAAACAACAATATAGAGTTAGACTCGCAGAATTGTCATGTTGAGCAAACAGCTATAGAGACAGCAATATCAAACAGGGAAAAAACCTGAAAAATCTCAAATCGCGTTAGTTCTGGCTGTGAATTTGTTTACTCGTATAAGTAATAAGTTAGCAAACTATAATTTAATGCATATTTCGAACGTACAGGCAAATGTAAAAAAACAAAATTTTCAATCAAGTCACAAAATAGGCTAAGGCAAAAGAAAACAGTAATTTAAATCAAATATTAAATTATCTTGCATAAACTAAAAAACCAACCTGTATTACAAAGACATTCAAAAACTTCTGAATATGCTAATTGTTATGAAACAACTTGGTGAACTAGTTTTAGGACTGTTATTTTTTTACCGTTACTGCTTCCAACCAGCAGTCACGAAAATATGATATGATTGCTGATACTTAAGTTGTCATCGAGCTATCAACTTGTTCGATATTAAACTAGTCAGAACTCGTTGTTCAGAAAGCGGCATAAAATGCATAATTGGAACACGCGTGTTGTTACAGTTTGCAGAAAAGTCATATTTTTGTCTGGGCTTGTTTTCTGTTAATAAGCAGGATTACGCATCAATTTGCGTACAGATAAAAAGTTTTTGACAGCGACGAAATGCTATCTAATCGATGTTACTTTTGGTCCTCTAAGTTTATAGCCAATTCGGTATTTTTGTGCGGCTTCTAACAACGCTATGTGGGATCTTGAAATGCAATTTTAGCCCCGAAAAGTACCACGCTATCATAATTGACAGTCCGTCGCCTATGGCCGATTGAGACGAATTGGCTTTGACCTGACGAGTTGGACACGGCAGCTAAGTTGCTGAGCTGTCAATTCATCATTCATCATCATCATTCAAACCATCCATTTCTCCGTCATCATATCATTGACATCTGCTTTCCGAGTCCTTCATTGACCTCAGCCTGCTTCAGCATCCGCTCGACCTTACTGCACTTCATCGATCAGCTTAGACTCCGTGTTATTTGCATCCAACATCTTATGCCTTTTTTCAAAAGTTGTTTTCACACGAGATATTTAAGGCGTAGGAAAACTGTTGACAAAATGAATTCTACATAAATCTTGGTTAATAGTGAAAAAAGTTTCGCTTTTAAAAAGCTGCATGTATTGCCGCGCGATGGTTTGTTTGACGTAAATATATGGCGGAAAAGTTATGCGTAAACTCTTATTTTTCACACAGTAGTGCTGTCAACTGTATCGGGGTACTGAGAGAATGTTTAAAGTTATTTGCGTCACTGCGAAATATAAGTCAGATCACTTCTAGATTATTCAGATCACAGGAACTATGCAGCGGTACCGCGTGGCGTTCGTCATTCTTCTAAACCATCAAATTTTATTGTTCTTTAAAAATTATTTTTGTCAAAAGTGTTTAGCGAGTGAGATAGGATAGGTGATAGACTGCTCAAACGGTATGTACGGTTGCGAAGGTTTTTTTGAGACAAGACGTCAAAGTCGTAACGTGTTCCAGGGAGACTCAGACGACTATCCATCACGCACTAATGACACGTTCGTCATCTCGCGGGGTTTCACCGAGACAGGAAAGGCGTCAACGCTGTCACGCAGTGTATAATTCACGACAGCTTTAGTTAGCTACTCAGTGGAAGGTTTTCTAAGTGACTTCACATTGCACTGCAGCGCATAAGAATATTTTGCACGCCCACTCGCATCACCAATAGTCTTTGTAAACAAAGGATAGAGATAGATTTAGGTGTTATTCATATCATTATGCGGCAGTCGTAATGGGCCACATTACAGGTCTTGGCCTTCTGTCTGATTGTTTGTCCCTTTTTTATTTCGTGCGGGCTTTTAACTCAAAAACAAAAACAGCGTTAAAACACCCAAATTTGTGCAAACGTTTTCCAAAACCGACACGTTTGTAAAGTTTTAACTGTGCTGTGCAGCGGCTTGTTTTTACTGTGATTCTAAATATACACCGTGTCCGGAAAAAGAGTCTACGGTATTTTCGACATATCTTTGACAAACTTAAACCTTTTTTTATAATTTTTGGCATGAGTCGTCCTGAATATTCACTTGATTAAACTGTCAAGATATTTTTCTTTATATTGCCATGTCAATACGTAGAGATGACGTAATTATGACGTTATCGAAAATGCCGTTTTTTGTATCCAAATTGAATAACGCTAAGAGTGTTTCGGTTAATAACTTTAACAAATTTAAACGTATATTTATGACTTTTGATAGGCAACATTGAAAAAATAACGCGCAACTGACAATGTACTGATAGTCCATTTTGTCCGAATACTGATGCCACTTTACCGTGTAAAATAAACATAAGAAAAGTATTTTTTGTCTGTAGCTGTCTTAGTTGTCAGCAACAGTGACAAAACTTGCTATTAACCAACTTTTGAGTCAACAACTTTTTTACAAAATTGTACACTACCGCGACGCTAACGCATGCTGCAGAAATGGCGCTGCTCGCAGCACATCGACGTTTCCGTTGTGCACGTGACGGCAACACTTAACATGGCAAAAATCAAGATTAAGTTATAAAAAAAATTGGATAAAAAGTAACTTATTTCTATGCCAACAATGTCTCAAACTTTTTAATAGCCAGCGTCCTCCCACGTTTTGCTAAATAGTTAATGACGCCATCCCCTGATTACACAGTACGATGAATCAGTCAACAACTACCGGCTGGCGCATTACGTCTATCGAGCAATCAAACAGTTTCGGAAACGATTAGCCTCGATTATTGCAGTAAAAAATATATAAAAAATACTAGCAGAATTTTGTCAGTAACGTCGTAGCAAAAGGGAAACAAAGGGCAAATTGGGCAATTGCCAATTTTTGGGCTGTTAGAAATTTGTCAGACATTTTTGTCGGAAAACTTTTGCCTAAAAATGCTAAATTTAAAGCCAAAACCACCCGTTTGAAAAAAAACATCTGAGTGCGTTTAGGCGGCACTGACATTTGCGATAAAACTAAAACCAAACTGAAACCAAATCGCCTAGAAATTTCACCCAGTTTTGTAGAGTTTTTAAGCGGCATCGCTAAATGCGATTTCGCCTATTTCGACACATTTTTCCGTTGCGTGGTCTGTCCGTCGTCTGTCACATTCTGCACCCTATTTAAACCGTTTGACGTATTCAGATGCCACTGTATCAAACAAAAATCACTGACCCAGGGGAAACATCGCAACGCAACTGTTGTTCATACCTTGAACTTCTCACAGAACACACACCTGGGTATTATAGTAGGTGCATGTAAGCTACTGTCAATGTTCATAGATGCACGGATGCGATAAAACGTAGGCCTATAGAGTGTTCTGCAGCATCAGCAGCTACAGTGAGATGTGACAGTTGAGGTCAATAGCGTCATGGTTGGCAGAGTTCAGCTCAAACACGTCATTCTCGCTGCTACAGATGATGATGACGCACTGTCCACCTTGCCTTAAATAAATTTTTGCCCTACCCTGTTAAAATTTAAACGCTTAGCTATGAACCTAAATACGGCACTTATTTAATAACAAAATGATGAAAATGATGTTCAAACGGTGCGTCCAACTTAGTTGTAGGTGATGACGCACTGCCCTCCACTGTTGCCTACCACCAATGAATAGCGTGCCGCCGCACTTGGGAAATTCGTCTCCGAGACGCGGTTGGTGGCCAACACCGGTGGCCGTCCCATTAACAGTCCGCTGCCGCCAGTTAATTAACGACTTTTTACGGAAACATCTAGCCGCATTCAAAAAGCCGTGCAATATTATAAACACAGTTACTACTGACCGCTATTATCGTTTATGAAAAGTCGTGTATGCGCTTTCGATTGGTACAAAAATCCTGGATCTTGGGTGGCCGTCCGCTGGCGCCAGTCCGCCGACGTCGCGACATCACCTCGGCACTTTGACGTGACCTCCTCGCGCGACACCCGGATGTGATGAGCGCCCGGAAGCGATTGCGAAACACGGTATTGAACGCGCAGTAAAGAATAAAGTTACACGCCGAGTTGACGGTCAGCAGGAAGTCGGTAATTTCGCGCACGCTACGCAC
>Ga0209671_1001123_pt1 | contig 21280 bp, 16 predicted proteins | sample WorMetHERISLAND2_2_FD_187401 | JGI IMG/M metagenome (GOLD analysis project Ga0209671, IMG submission 187401) | Marine gutless worms symbiont microbial communities from Max Planck institute for Marine Microbiology, Germany - Olavius geniculatus... | ecosystem: Host-associated > Annelida >... | reverse complement strand
GTGTGGTGGGATCTGTAGTGACAGTTTTATTACAAATTGTCTCCTGATTTTGACAGCGAAAGAATTTTGAAAATCGGTTAATATTTGGTGAAGTTGTGAGGTATACAAAAAACTGTGCCATTTTTTTGGCCCACCCTGTAGTATCAACGGCTTAACGGCTTACAGGCCTACGTCTAGTTTCATAGTTTTATAGTGTCGACCCGCCATTCCGATGGACCGCCACGGTTAGTGGTCAGTACTATTTAGTTTAAGGTCTAATAAGCACGGATTCGTAGTGGTTTAAAACAGGTTTTTGGCGGCTTCTCGGAATGACAGCCCTTTGGAATGACGGAACCAAACCACTGTTTTACCTGTGTAGGCAGCACCTTTAGTTACCGTACCAATAATGTGTTGTACGACGCGCGGCTGAAAGCGCTGCCGGTCGTCAGGATCCATGCGGTAGGTGTTGTCTAGCTTAAGCTGCTGGGCGGCGGGCACCTGCTGTTGTGACCTGTCGTAGCGCTGAGCGGTGATGCTCGGCCGGTGACTGTACAACGTGGAGGAACGTCTGTTTTGAGCGCTGCCGCCAGGGCCACGCGAACTATGCCGCAGTGGCGTAAGCGTCGACGCGCTGTTGCTGCAGGAACTCTCACGAACCGACAACTCTTCTATGTCCGACAACATCACTGTCGTCTCTCCTGCTTGTTTGACTGCACAGCAAGAACAACCTCTACTTACTGTACGACTTCAAAGCTACATGAATCTCTAACGCATAGATCTAGAAGGCCGCCGCCTAATACACAGAACACAGTGACGGTAAGCGAAGCGACCCTTGCTCACGTATAATGAAGAGTGAATAGGTATGGCGTGGGCTAGCCGCTGGTCGCTTCCATAACAATGCTTGCGTAATGCGTATTGTTGAGCACCGTTCTATACTGTGGCGAAGCCAGGAAGTACTTTCACTGCTTGCATATATTCAGCGTTCGAGTAAAACACACAACTCCAAATAATATTTTGTCTACCAGTTATTTTTATCAGCCTTCAATCTATCAATTTTTTTTTTATCAATTTTTATCAGTTATTTTTATAATAGGCCTATTATTAGGCCTATTTGTGCTTCATTTGATAGCAGTGCAACTTTGAGAAACGATTATGCTGTTGTTGATGAAAAAGAGTAGCCTATGTAGTGTAATTGTAACAGGCCTGGCCTATATCACTCGAGCATTTAAGAACTCCGGATCACTCTGCCAGTCTTCGACGTTTATATCTGACTATGAAAAAATGAGAGGAGCTGCTAGCTGGCACTCGGTGACAAAGTTTAGCACTGATATCATACAACAGCATAGGCTTATCATACGTAGAACTATCATAATTAACATATAAACTACTGTACAGTGCAAAAGTGTAGCCTATATAAATGACGTTGTCGGTTAAAAGTCCACTTTTCGAAATCTATAATATTCGTGACGTTCTCCGCCCGCACTTGGTATAATTGCTGGTGCCATCGACTGGTATAGTAGGCTATATGGACAAAAGTAATTTGGCAAAAAGCGGAATAATGCTGTGGCAAGTCTGCGTCCAACTTTTACTTCTCTTTGTATTCGCCAGCTGGCAACATAGGACCTATACGGTTTGGCTGCATGTTTTAGCTGGGGATTTCGATCCCCAAATTTTCCCTCCTGGGATATGTCATCGGACGCTCCACGTCCACCTGTCAAATAGCATTTAAGTCTGTCGAATGGTTTAAGCAGGAAGCATGAATGTGGCAGATGAGTGACAGAGAGACAGACCACGCCACGAAAAGTGTGCATAAGAATAGGCGAAATCGTTTGTGCTCAATGCGCTGCATTAGGCCTATTCCGCATCTCTGCCCAATAATTAATGCAGTCTATTGGTAAGATCTCTTAACCTGCAGTATTTACAGTGGATTAGCGTTTTTATCGCGTTGTCGTGCGCTATCGCCCTATGCGTGATCATTCGAACGCTAGGTCTATGAGCTGTACTGTCGTTCTGGACATGCCACTGCAGGCAGTGTTCTGCAGCCGTCACGGCATCAACGGTCTTGCAGTCACAGTGATCAATGGTGCATGCCGTAGACTTGGCGACTGTGAAGAACAATGCTATAGACCTACTGCAGAGCTATAGCAGCAGCAGCAGCACAATATCGCCACGGTCGCTGTCACTAGTGGTCACGCCGCAGTGACGTTCACCTGTTCACCTGTGTGGCGACCGCATTACGCATCTTGCCCATAATTATATCCGTTCGTCCGTTTGTCTGCCTGTTCTACAGTTCGACTGTCCCATAGTAACTAAGGGGCTTTTAACTCGGAGATAAAATACATAAAAAACCATCAATTGTTGATGTGGAAATTTGACCGTTTTCAAACATGAAACAACTGAGCTAATAATACTGATATTCTGCTACTGTACGTAGGCTTACTACGTATAGGTGTGTATCATTTTGCACTCGAACAAGAAAACCAGGTATCGCTAGAAAGGGCCGACCGTACGCGGGTGTTGAAAGGCCAGCAAATGTGAATGCAGTGTTTTCTACTTGTATGACGTCGAAACTTTTCGTTAAAAATTGCTGTCAAACCGCTGCAGATTGAAACATGGTTAGGCCTATTGTTGACAGCGGGCTACAGGAAGTCGTCATTGTTTTATCTAACGGTGCCGTCACCGATCCCTTACAACGTAAGCCAACCGTTTAGCCGTCAAGGTCATTCAAGGTCATCCAGAACCAATGAGTTTTATCTCATCTGAAAGGGCTTATTGACTTTCTGTTAGTGATAGTAGCTAGCAACCTGGGCTTTATCTGCCACTGAATCCGAGATACGGCGACTACCGGGGTAAATGTTGAAAGCTTGCATTAAAAATTGCGCCCAAACCACTGCAGATGAACACATGGTTACTATTGACAGCCTACAGAAAGTCGCCGTCGTCCTATCTAATGGTAGGCCTACCGTCATCGACCCCTTACGACTTACAATACCGTACGATTGACATGCCACATGATCTTTCGGTTGAAAAACGCACATTTCTATATCACCCATCTATTCAACCTCAAATTTGAAAATGTTTCCTCTGCATCATAGATGTGATAAACGTCAAAAAAATTATAATAAAGGTTAATAAACGCGTTTATTAGGAAAAAGATTGTAAACGTTTGTAAACTAAAAGTAAACGTACACAGAGCGTAAGTTTGAATATTAGGCCTATTATTTGGATAATTCCAAATTCTAATAAAAGTTTTTTCATTGTCAAAGAATGTCTTACTCCAGTTCTGTGACAACCGTTTTACAAAAGTGTCCAGAATCCACTCACTTTAATTTTATAGCTACGTGAAAACTAAGTTGAGGCAGCTGTTTATCGTCAGTAGCACCGTGACCCAATGAACTCTATCAGTGATCGAACGCAATGCACTATAGCTTGGCTTCCCGTCATAATTTTGCTTCGTTTCGCTTATGTGATTTTTGTTGAGATAAACGTTGACAAAATAATAAACGAGTTTACAAAGATTTTTTCGTAAATGTTGTGAACGTTTATACGTCTATGCTCTGCATTGCATCACCGAAATTTTATATGCCTAAGACAAGGCTAATTATTAGTGTAAATAATTTCGGTGTTTTCCCCCAAAACTTATCGGTTAGCCACAGTATATCCGTTACAGCCGACAGACAGACAGTGAGACAGACGACAGACGCCAGCCCGTGCCATATAGGCTATAGGGCAGACCATTAAGTTTAGCTATGTTTAACGGTCAGCCTAAAATACGATTTTAACGAATTGGTAAATCCATAATCCCACCATTTGGATGCCGGTGATCCCGAGTATCCGGGATTGCAATCATTGTGTTCGGACAAGAGTTGCGTTGCGTGTGGTCGCACCCGCAGATGGCCCTGGATGTCGAGAACAAGAACCTGCTGGTTATAAAGGCGTGGCTTAATTTCTAAGCGTCATCGCAACGTTGTTTACTGTTGACGCTGTTTTTGGATGGAGATGATGGATATGACAGAAATATTGTTTGTTTGTTATTAAGTGCAGCTTTCGGAAGATGGTATTTGAAAGCATCGTCGTCGAATTGGTCAATCGCTTTCTAGGCGACTACATCGAAAATCTCGACACGTCTCAGCTCTCGATTAGCATATGGGGAGGTGTGTCCGTTCGCTGCGTTTAGTCTTGTGACAGCTATAATGGGCGACTTCACTTTTTGACTTAGACTTTCGCTGAGCCTTTTCGCTGAGCGAATGCTAAAGCTGAGCGCTAAAGTCTGTACTTAGACCACAGTTCAACTAAACTTTGGTCTAAGTCTACTGACTTAGACCAAAACGATTAAAAATGACGGAAAAACAGGTAAACCCCACAGGAAATAAATCAACCATTTACGCTTGGACTTGCTTATTTAATTGCGCCGCGCACGCAAATAACGTAATTACGTAACATCTGACGTCATTGCATATTCATTAAGGCGTTTATTTTTGGTACCAGACTGCTTTAATTTACTAAACTATCCATACGCATAGGACTAAATAGTCGCCATGTTTTCGCTCAGCTAAAGTCACAAGTTGAAGTGGATTCAGGCTTAGTGAAAGTGGTAAACATGCAGTTTAGCAGCCTAAACGAAATTCAAAGTCAACTTACTGCCTATACGGGCCAAAGCATGCATGCGGTCAGTTAACCCTAACCCTAATCCTAACTCTGACTCTAACCCTAACCTAACCCTAACTCTAAACATAAGCCTAACCCTAAGCTTCACCTGTATATAGGCTGTAAGTTGACTTTGAATTTCGTTTAGGCCGCTAAACTGCATGTTTAGTGCGAAAGTTAAGCCCTAAGGGCTAAAGCTATCTCTTCCATGCAAATCGAACCGACTTTAGCCAGGTTAGTTCGGCTCAACTTTGGTCTAAGTAGGTACTTTTGGACTCAGCGAATCGCTGAGACTTTTGCTGAGTCTGAACTTTGGTCTAAGTGGGTAAGTTTAGGCTCAGCGAAAGTCTCAGCAAAAGTCTAAGTCAAAAAGTGAAGTCACCCAATGATCTCTAGCTTAGTATCAATGGCAAAATCACATGGTCACTTACTCGCAAATTTCCAATTTCACTTATGTTAATCAAGTGCCAAAGATGTCTAAAATCCAAAAATGAAGAAATATTTATGAACGTTTATATAACTATTTTTATAAACTTTTATATATAAGGTTTATATAACTTTTATAACTATTTGGCAATAAATAGTACATGTGCATGCAATGCAATCTCTATGTCACAGCTGTTTACTTTACATGTCTATCGACCGAGAACGATTATGACACTGCGATTGAACTGGATTTTAGTTATTTTAATTACAGCTGAATGCAACTACCAACCCTAAGTCTAACCCTAACACTAATACTAACACTAACTTTAACCCTAACACTCTGCCTCGTGGTGATGTCAGTTGCGCGGTTGATGCTGTTGGCGAGGTACACAGGTGCTGTGCCATTGAGAGACTGGAAGATGAGGCACGACAGCTGGGAGGTGATCCGTTCCGGAATCCGAAGCCAATGGAGTTCACGAAGTAGTGGTGTCATGTGATCGAACTTCCGGGCACGGAATACAATCCGAGCAGTGGCGTGGAGGATGGACTGCAGCCGACAGAGTTGGCTGCAGTTCTAGTAATACATATGTAAAAAATTGTTTTTTAAAAGCAATTTTCCAACAATTTTTATATTAATAGCTAATAATGTTTAGTTTTTAATACATTTCTTGTGTTTCTAAACAAAAGCAGATGATATTATTGTAAAAAAAAATTTTGTCATGCGGTGACAGTACACCGGTAGTGTAACGTGCATTTAGCAATGGGGACAAGGCTTTGACTAAGAACTTTTACGAGTTCAAAAAATGTAGTTTGCAAAGAATATTGGCAAAATTTCTGAAGATAAACAGAAACAGGGAAGGACTGGGACATGTTACTAAAAAGATTTGGACAACAGGAAGCGCCGAACAAAGGCATGAGAACGGCAGAATGAAGCATGCACGTACTGAAGAGAACGTGACCACTGTGGATGAACTGGTAGCCTTACTAAACCATGAAGGCCAGAAACAAACACACTGTATAACACGCCAGATATCCACAAAGACAGGTCTAATACAGCGTAGCATTGTACAAATCATTTGTTGCGATTTTGGTCTGAAGTATCTTTCATCTTCCAACACGTCTGTTGCCTGGTATTGCTAGTTTTTTTCTTGCATTTATATTTCACAAGGTAGTTTAGCGATGCAGTTACGGTGTGGTGTGATATTCAATAACCGCTTTATTGCAAATTGTCCAAAGAGTGTGCCAGTGAAAGAATTTTGAAAATCGGTTAATACGTGTCAAAGATGTTGACAATCACAGAGTGGGACGTTTTATTTTGAGACACATTGTAGAAGATTCTGGTACCAGAATTTATTTGGATCGAATAGAACATATTCTACTCTTCACCAGAAACTTGAGAGTCAGGTGACACAAATGCAGAGCTGCAATTCGCCATGGGAAAATAAATGGTCAGCAAAAGTCATATACCAATCGTGGTTATGAGTGACACTTTGTAAAATTTGTAGCCTGCAGTTAAGAGCTTTTCTTTGCGTTGATCCTTCTGTTATGTTTGTTGGTTTGTTTGTTGCATTTGCTGAATAAGCTAAGTCTGCCTATTTGGCAGAGGTAAATCAAAATTATGAGGGATAAATTATCACATTCTGTAGGAAATTTCGTTTGCCTGTTTTGCTTGGCATGACTGGATTCTGTGCAAGACTACATGATCATGGCAGTATTACTAGATTGTGTGACCTGTGATACATGAGACTAACTGTACCTGGTTTCATGCACAGGTGATGTGGTGTTGAACAATTTGTTTGTGAAAGAAAACCTGCTGGTAAGCTGTGTATAAAGCCGTTTTACTCTTGCTTGTGTTTGGTACTTGTAGCCCACATTTCCTTGTTACTCAGCAGTATCATGGGTTTAAAAACGTAGGCATGGCAAGAAGTTGCAATTTTCCGACAGAGACTCTAAATTTCCGACAGAATTCTGAAACACAATTGCAGACTTCTGACAGAGGAAATGGGTGCTCAAAATTTCAATATGGCTCCTGAATTTTTTTAGAATGAAGGTTTCTCAGGCCCAAATTCAGCTTTACCTTCCTTACCTTACCTTACTTCCAGGGTGCGCAGGCTCTTACACCTGCCCAGCGCTGAGGTCATATCAGTTTGGCCCAATGCGTGTCCTCGAATGTAACCATAAGGTTACAGGTAACGACTATAAAGCCGTGAACTGCTGTGAAGCCGTAAATAAACAGCTGTAAAGCCGTAGTCGGCTGTGAAGCCAAAACCAGCACAAAAGCACTGGTAGCGTGTAGCAAATCTGCTTTCACGGGTTTGGTCAGCTCTTAGTTAGCTCGTACCCTCCAGATTTTAGAAATCTTTCGGGTCATTGGTGCAAAGCCCCACCACCACGACAAGGTGGCTGACCATGGTGGGGGCCCAAATTCAGCATTTTTAGGCAAAAATTTTTGAACTAGAAGATAACTTTTTTGGACAATTTTCTGACATCCCAAAGTTTGGGGGTGGGGATTTATTTTAATTGAGACAACTGAGATTTTTTCTAAGACAGGTCGGCGCTGTCTTCATGCTTCTGATTCACAGCGACAATTTTTTGACAGTGTGAAAATTTCTGGTGCTGTACCAAATTGGTTTTAGATTAGATTAGTTTAGATTGGACTATGTCAATGTTTGAAGCTGAATTGTCTGCATCATTTATATTTACTTGGTATACCATACTCATTGTATAGGCTGCAGTGTCTAAAGTGTCAAATACAACGAGTGACTGAGAGAGATGATTTGGAAGATGTAGATATGTTTAATGACATAAAGCAGTGGATAGAAAGCACTAGTGAGATGTAGAATGCAAAAGAAGTAAAGAATAAATAAATAAAGAGTTGTAATGGCAGCAAGTACTGATGAGTAGATTACACAAGTTGTTGCAATATCAGTTTGTCAGCATCCACAAACCAATTATTTATGTAAAAATTGAATTATTGTTTTTATTGTGTATTTGACAGAATGAACTTGATTTACCAGTAAAAGTCTCGTTCGGGAATCTTGGTAAATGTTTATTTCGCATAAGTAGCATTGATAATATACAAAAATAAAGAAACACATTGATTATTTCTAACTGGGCTATAACAGCTGTTGTATGTTGTGGCTGAGTTTCAGTATTGTGAACTACTTTTTGCGATAGCTAGATGTTTTATATGAGTTTATATACCAACTGGTCATAGCAGGCTGGGTATTAAATAAATATAGGTGTTGTGTTCACTGAATAGGATGAAAGTGAGATGTGTGATCTCTGTTGTTGCATGTTTTTATGCTTTTGTGTAAAAGTAATAAAATAAAGGTCATTTTTTGGGTTTCTAATCAATCAGTCAGCCATTTAATTACGCTGAATGAAGCACATGCTGGGGTTGTAGAAATTAAATGAACGACAAACCGAACAAAAACTATTGTAAAACAGGAAATAATAGTTTGTGTGTTAGAGGTAGTAAACAAAGTAAAAATTGTGGGCAAAGTATACATCGCATAATATGCAATGTGGAAGAAATGGGATGGTGTGGCTTGCCAGATTTCTGCAGCTGTGGTAAAGATGTGTTTATTGTGGAATGCATTCACTCCAACCCCACCAGGACCAGTTTGTGGGAGAAATAATAGGGATGGAGCAAAAAATCACAGAAAAGAGGAGAATATACAGTCATATACTTGTCCTATGCAGAATACATTTAATGTTCAGTGCTGAAATTTCACAAATCTGTATGTGTTTGGCAGGAAAGCTGACGTTGAAAATTCCGTGGAAGAACCTGTATACACAGCCAACAGTTGTTCAGCTAGATGGCCTTTACGTTGTTGTCGTGCCAAACACAAGTATGTTCATTGGATGCTGTCAGTTGTTGACTCCCGTTTTAAGTATTAGAGTAGAGACTAAAGCAATTTGGTAATAGGTGGAATCGCTGATTGATCCTGCTATTTGGTGAATCATAAGTCATTTTTTTGTAAGTTGAAAGCAACTGCATTATTTGGCTGGGAGTTTGATCCCGGATTTGCCTTTTCCCCTGGGGTCACTTGGGTCAATGTGTCATTATACCCTACAAATGTACCTGCTAAATGGCATATGAATTTATTGAATGGTTTAAGCAGGGTTCACGAATGTGACAGACAGACAGACCACGCTATGGAGAAATGCACAGGAAGAGGTGGATTCGCTTGCACTGCAAAGCTATTTTGCCTAATAATTTGTCAGGTTTTCCTTAATAGCAGATTTGTATTGCAGTATTTGTTGTCAACCCCATCTTCTCACTAGTTAATGCTAAGTTTTAACTAAGTTGCAGCAACATATGTGGAAGCAGTGATAGTTAAATTGCGCAAGCGATCATTTGTTTACACAACCATTATTTCATGTGCAGGGTTAAGTAACATAATGCCGTACTGTGATTATGCAGCCGTTTTAATAGATTGAAATGTGGGTCTTGCCTGTCTGATCATCCATCTGGGTCTTAAGGCGAAAACTAAAAGGTGCAGGAAAACCAGAATTTGTGTGAAGGTTCAATTTTCAACTCAAAAGGTCAAAGGTTATCGCTGGGGTTATGGTTGGCAGCATAATATGTTGGCATTGGGCTAACAGTGTGTTGGAGATCTGAGCTGAGGTGTGTCTATTGGCTACTGTGCTGTGAAGGTGTGAAATACAATGAAGAGAAGGAACGCAAGGCAAAGTGGGACGGAAAGCAGAAAGAGCTGGCACGAATTGAAGAAGCCAAGAAGCGAGAGGCAGAAAAAGGTCTGTATCATTTTTACTAACTAGTGTTAGCTGTTTAGTATTTAGTTCGGCCACGAATGTGTTTGTTGTATCTGTTTTGGTTTAAATAAAGAATAAAAATGGAAAGATTCAATGTTTTTGTTATCCAATAATGTATGGTAGATGTAGCAAATGATTCTAGCACTAGCACACTTTTTAAAAAATTTGCGATAAGTTAGTCGTTAAAGGTCTCACAAAACTAGATTGCTTTGTTTTATCGCCCTGAGAAATATAAATCTGAAGGACATTGATTTCTCAATGGTGTTGACAGTGACACTGGATCTTGTGTATTGTACCAGTGTCTTAGAACTTAGATTGGTGGAATGGTAAAGGCACATATGACTAGGTTTTGTCAAAGAATAAGAAGAGAAAAAGGAGGGAATAATGATAGTTGAAATTGGATTAAACTGAAAAGAGAGAAAAACCATAAGCAAGTCCAGATATCTGTAAAGTCAGTCCAAAGGGGTGCCAGAAATAGGTGATAGTGATGATGATGATATTGAATGTGGTTCAGATGAGAAGAAGGATCCGGCACAAGACACATTTGTCGAGAAGCTGATTGCAAACGTCATCAAGAATCTGGAAGTGAACGTGACCAACATCCACGTGCGCTTCGAGGACAACGTCACCAATCCAAAGAAGCCGTTCTCTGCTGGAGTTACTCTGCATGAACTGTCACTACGAGTAAGTGTTTGCCTCTGCTAGTCTCATACTATACAATACTGCATTTTTTTAATACAGCGGTAGACAAACCACTACAAAGGTCACATGTAAGTACAAGTAAGTCTTACAGTGTAGAAATAACTGTGATGCAGAACAGTACTGTGACTAGTGACTAGTGAAATACAATTTAAACTTGATTACGAAACTTAAGAGATTATTAAAATAAAGTACACAGTGTAATAAAATGCCTAATAGATGTTCCTGAATAGCATTCTGTTATTTGCTGTATTTTCTTCTCTATTTAGTTTCGTCAGCTTTTTTGATTTAGAAAAAATCTATTCATTTTTGGGACTGTCTTTCTCTGTTTTTTTCTGTCCATTTTTGTCTTAATATTCTTGAAGTTGGTGCTCAATTATTGAACAGTGAAAACCCCAGCAGTGTAATTTGTCTTTGTTTGATAGACAACTGATGAGAACTGGCAGTTGGCAGTGATCAAGGAAGCTGCAGCAGTTATCTTCAAGGTAATTGTTTGATGTAACATTGTGATTACATTTATGGCTGTTTTACCGTTCTATTAGTTCGAATACAGTTGCAAATGTGTGCAAACCTTGAACTGCAGCTGTTGATGGTTTAATAAACCTTAGGGTTTTTATGGTTTTCGGGTATTAGAATGAACACTGCTAGATACTGTCCAGGTCAAATAAAAAAATAAATTTGCTGATTCATAAGTTTAAGACGTTTTGAAAATTTAGCTGTAATAAAATACATCATTATTAGTGGAACAAGAAACTAAAATTGGGTTTGGTTTGGAGTGGGATGTTTCTGGTCGTTTCTAGGTGGGTGTATGTAATAAAACTTGCTGTTTTGGTATTATGCGCCTGGGTGTCTCAATTGTGGGTGCCTGCCAGGGTTGACACACCTGGGCAAATACCCACACCTAAGAAACCCACTAAAACCCATCTCAGAGACTTTTTGTTTCTCGTTACACTAATGATGAAATATTTTATTTGGTAAGGTTTTTGAAACATTCAAGCCTACAAATTTGCAACTATTGATATATTTCATGTTATGGGGTGCAAACAGAAACTCGTATGAATCAACCAACTGAAAACTTATAGAAATCCCAAAACACATCGAGTTGGGCCTTTTACAAAAAAACCTTAAAACCAGGAAAAACCGAAACCTCAAAAAACTTCGAAACCCATCGGGCTGGGTTTTTTTTAAAAAACCTGGGCTTTTTTGCAACCGTGCTGCCGGTTTGCTGCAGTGTGAGCTGTGTGCTGTTGTAACAGCTGGTGAAGTTAGACAGTCTTGCAGTCTACTGGAACTGTAGCTCAGACTGTTACAACTCTAGAGAGAGGTCCACCATTCAACCAGCACTACTCGGCACCATTGCACATGTCGATAAGAAAGTTGACTTTTTGTACTGTGAGTAATACCACCAAATGTGTGTTTGTTGTTTTATTATTGGACTCGGTGAACAGATTTCTGTTAATTGTAAGGTAAGGTTTGATTTCTATATGACAGACATTGCGTGAGGTCAAGTTTTGGTAAGACTAGTCTAAGACCAAAGTTCAAAGTTGGTGTAAGAGCAGTCAAGACCAATTTTTTTATATTAGCAAACGTTGTGGATCTAAGACTTTAGTCTAAGTTACTTTTGTGTAGACAAAAGTCTTTGCAAAACTTGATCTCACCCATTGCAGTAGTGAAACTGTGTGATTTTTTTGAACAGAAGTTGCAATTTGATAAATTCATATACCTAAGTGTATTTAAGTAATCTCTCGTTTATTGATGGAGGAAAAGAAACATCAGTAGCATGATGAAATTTGTCGATCTTCAAACTAGTTGTTAGTTTTTTGGCAGTATTGCAGTACTTTAATAACATGTTAGTTGTTAGTTTGCTATGCTGCCGGTTCTCAAAGATAAACTGCTGAGATTTTTGTGACATTTCACAGTTTTATTACTGATTGTGGGCCAAATTCTCAAGATCTCTCTGGTCAGTGACCAGGTCTGCAATAACAACTGTGGGCAGGAATAAAATTTCACAAAGTTATAAACTTTTTGTGACAAGGTTAAACCCAGTTTTAAGTTGGTTCTAAGCAAGAGCAAAGTGAAGTAATTAGTGCTGTCTGCAGGCCCGTTGAGAGGGGAGAAAAGGGGAAATTTTGGGGGCCGCGCCATTGTCAAAAAATATATTTGCTAATGTTTGACAGCAGAACTGATCATCTAAATTGAGCTTACATCAGTGGTTAGTTATTTTGTGACAATTTTGTAACAAATCTGACTACGGTATTTCTTGAATGAATAAATGTATTTAATATTTCTAGCTTACTCCCCAGATACTACCTCATATAGGGTTCTGTGAGAATGTTTCCTAGCCCCCACTCTGGCTTTTGTCAAGCCTGGCTGTCTGACTGTTTTTGTACAAGATGTTATGAAGTTATAAAACAGTGTGCATTTCATACAGTGGTATGGCGATGATGTTGATGGTTGCAGTAGTTGAGCCGATGACATCAACTGCTCATCTGAAGCTGAACATGAAACCGGAGCAGTCTGGCTTTATCATGCCGAAGATCCTGCTTGACGTCGTCTTTGGAGAGATACTTGTTGCACTTGCCAAGAGTCAGGTATCTGTCTTTACTGTTTACACTGGTTTAGTTTTGCGCAGTATTTTTGTCATTCATGTAGCCTATGAGATTGCGGAGACATATCAACTGAGGACTGTAAGCTGTGCTTTTGTGCTAAGTGTTCTGTGCATGATTAGTTAGCAGCCATGGTTGGTTCCAAACCGATGCATTATTTAGTTGTTGCGGTGCCAGTAGAAACAGACATGGAAATTTTGTATAACATTTTACCTTTTTGTCTGAAACACTGTTAAAATAGCTGATAGATGTCAGTCTATCAAAGAAAAACTTTAACTGTAATTGTATATCAGAAGCTGCTGTTTGTTGTCTGCATGTAGTAAGTATGTAACTGAGTAAGATTATTTCTGTAGCATAATTTAAGAGTTACTGAGCTGTGGTGTGTCATTGGAAAAGCAAGTAAATTTTCAGCTGACGAGATGGCTGCAGGCTGTTTTACATGCATGATGTTGCAGCAGAAAAACTTGTCATCGTAACTGTTGTGCGTGCATGGAGTGATTCATGTCTTAATACGTTGTGATCAGTGAATTTTTGTGGTGCTCATGTGTACAGTATCAGATTCTGATGGAGTTTATTGAGTCACTCGAACGTTTGGCACTCGCCGACAAGTTCCGCAAATACCAACCCACTGTCCCGAGGAAAGGGCACGGCAAAGAATGGTTAATGTTGTGTCATTATCGTTGCACTGTAGTTAAATGCCAAGCAGTCATAGGTAGACGATATGCTGATATATCTGGCAACAACTCTGGCAATGCTTGTTTTGTGCATACTAAGACCATTCAGTAATTAATTTGTGTAAGTAAACCAATTTTTGTCTTAAGTTTTCTAGTGCTGCAAATAAGTGCATTTTTACATTCAGTGCTTGGAACAGCAAAGTGCATGATTTAAAAAGGTAGCTTTACTGCTGTTATTGCTTTTACATGTTTAGGCATTACCTACATGAATATTTGTGTATTTGTCATTAAGAAGAATGGATAATTGTCATTTTTAACAGTGAACGTGTCATTTGTTTCAAACTGTAGTCCTGATATTTTCTCTTTTTTTGTAAAGAAAATATCTTTTCTTGCTGTCAGTTGAGTGACAGGAACTGGGCATCTGACCTGTAGAAACAGTTTCAGAGGTTCTTGTTTAGTTTAGGGTCTGGCTTGGTCTAATTTGGGTATCTCTGGTGGGAGAACTGTGGCTTAATTACTGTTTAACATTAGGTATTTTTTGTACACTGGCTTGTTTATAGGCCTACTGCATGCATATCGGTGCAGTGTGCACAGTAAGCCTGTGATGATGATGAATGAACTGCCATTCAGGCAATGCATACAGTCTTTAGCTGCTGTTGTGCATGCATAGGTGGCAGTTTGCGTACACGTGTATTCTGGAGGAAACGGTGAGGCGAAGACGTAAGATGTGGTCATGGGATGTGATACATGCACACCGGCAACTCTGTCGCAAGTACCGAGATCTTTACAGGTCAAAGCTCCTGACCAACAAGCCATCTTCCCAGCTTCTTGCTGATCTCGAGGTGTGTCTTCTGCTGACTTTTCAAGTCAAAGCTATGTCTGTTGTGTTTACCAGTCAAAAGTGCTAACTGATATGGCATTTCTGCAGCTTCTTGCTGATCTCAACAAGAAATTTGAGCTAATGCTCACGAGACGTGCAAAAGCCTATAGCAGTTCCTGTTCGCAAACTGTCAGTCTATCTCCAGCCATTTTGTCGCAGTTCATTCGTGGTGTGCGCTGCAGCCGATGATCGCAAAAATCAATAAAAACCCCTTATTTCGGAAGTTTAGGGTCTTTCAAAGTCATCGATGTTGATACGACTGAAAAGCTCGTCACTAGTGCTTGTTGTGATAGGTAGCATGCCCATGCATATCTGCAACTGTTTTATGAAAGACTGGCCAACACGGTAAAATAATGACTTTTGCATGGGTACCACTCTTGGTGCCATCTTGCACAGGTTTCCTCTAACCTAGAAAGTCAAGACTTGGACCGTTAAAATCTACATTCAATGCTGAAAATTTCTTATTCAGCTTTTCTACGTCTATCTAAATCGGTTTCGGTGCAATTCGCTTTTGAAATGTGTCTTGCAGCTCGAAATCGCCAAAAAATCCTTTAAAACCCCTATTTTTAGCATTCAGGGTCATCCAAGGTCATTGAATTCGGTGGCAATCGAGAGCCAGTGTACGACTTCCTATTAGTGATTAATGGTTACCTAGGCCCTGTCTCGCACCGTTATTGAGATGCAGCGACTTATTGGTGAAAAATAGCGCCCTCATTCGTGGTGACCCTGTTCAAATTTATGGAAAAGGTTTGCAATTCCTGAAACTAGAGTCTTCTAGGCAGCCGACGGTGAAGATTTGTTGATCCTAGCTTGCACGGTTTTTGACTGATCCACCCATGTGACAGACGGACGGACAGATGGACAGAATTGCGATGACTAAGACACGCTGAAAGCAGTAGCTGCTTTCGCACGTAAAATGTCTTAAGTATGCTTCTGAATTCTGACAGCTGTTTAGGAAGTCTGGGTGGCTTGGTAGCAAATGGTAGGTAGGGCATCATACTACAATCAAGAGGATGTGGGTTTGACTGCTGGTCAAACGTTTACTGTTTTGATGCACAGGTACAGCACCTTGATATATAACCCACTACCATTGTCAACTCAGCCTGTCATTGCTTCGGGCTAGGTAAATCAAGTACTGGCCAGCCTGGCTGGGATTAAGTGAAAGTATATGTAAAGCTCAGAGTCAGAGTGGTAGTAGTAATGCTAATAATAAAACACACAGTTTATAGTGCTGTCATCATGGCACTGCCCCAGTGAGAGTTCACTCGGTATATTTGACAAATTTATGTAGCATGAGCCCTAGGCAGCAGCTGATTTTTGGACCGACCCAATCAGCCTGAGCCTTAGATTCAGCTACAATATCCACTGCCATCTATTACTGCTTAGCCCCGAAGCTGATATTTGTTTTTACCATTCCATGTAGGGTTAAAGGCGGAGTCGTCCAAGCTGGCTGGTTACATACCGAGATGATTTACCTGCCTGCAGACAGTCACCATCCAAGTAGTAACCTGGCCCAGCGTTTATTAGTGTTGCAGCTGAAAGGCTGGATTGCAACAATACATACAATGCAGTAGGGATGATGCAAATCAAACAAAATGTCACATAAAATGTCAGATGAAAGTAGAGATAAAATTTAGTTAATGATGGTAAAATACATACGCTAAGTAAAATGTTATCAAAGCCTACTGATAATTATTTGCAGAGTACGGAATAAAAAATTTTCTAAATGTCTCAGTTTGTGATAGTAATGTTCGAAAGTTTGTGTGAAGAATGCAATGTATTACTGCTACGCCACAGCCACACCATCAACGAAGTTAAACTGTGTGCTTAGTGATTGACTGTGGTAGCTGTCATCATAATGCATTGGCTGTGTTGCTGTGGGTTAGAAATGTGAGCGTGAACTGGACGTGTTCAACATTACAATGATGAGACAGCAGGCTGACGTCATGGTCTGTATTACTTGAATCTCAGCCACCATCTTTTCTCCTCATTATTATTATCCAATATTCACCATTTTGTGGGTCATATTGTTTTGTGACGCTGTGTGCTCTCTGCTGTTACTGTTTTTGTTTTTGTTTTTCTTCTTTTTCTTATTTTTAGAGAGATACAAGGCAGAGTTATTAGTTCATAGTAAATGATAAAGCTGATGATGTTCGGCTGCATAATATCTTGTCACTGGGCTAACATATTATTTACTAGTTTGTCAAATAAGCTCATCTTCAGCTGAATGCTTGTGCTGCTGCTGCTGTCAGGCTAAGAAGGCAGGAGGAAGGAAGGAAGGTTCATCGACAGGATGGTTTGGAGGTTGGTTCAGTGGCTGGGGTAACAAGGAAACTCCCTCGGAATCTGCGGAATCCAAGTCTGTCAGTACGTATCTTTAGTTTGATGACTAGCTTGACTGTGATTGTTCTATATTTCTATCGTTAGTTTTCAGTTTTTAATGAATTTGGTGTACTTTTTGTTTTTTATTAAAGTTTTTCTACGTCTCAGTGTAAGGCTGTGATGAGTAATTAATAGTTAGTCAATTTTTCGGCCTATTTGTGAACATTATTTTATGTATTGTATCTATATGTAATCTGTTGACATAATGTTGCTGAAGAATCTGTTTTGTGAAGAAAATGAATGCTAGTAAAGCTATTTTTGTATATGTCGGAAATTTGAAATGACTGTGTAACTGAAGGTTTTTAAGCAGTTGTGTTGCTTGTGTCAGTGACTGAGATTTTCTGTTGTGCTGCATTATAGTTTGTCTGTATCTTTGACTGTGTTATGCATTGTTGTATGACAGGGAGTAGGAACTCTGTCACTGAGGTACTAATTATGTAGCATCAGTACAGTTTTTCTCTATCTTATAAACTGTTTAAATTAATCAAATTACAATCTCTGTTTACTAATTTGTTGCCATTTTGGCCAGGCCTTAATAAATTAGTTAATAATTGTTATAATTTGGTGATTTTTTGCAATTGATTAGTTACTGTTTCGGAAGTCAGGACCTCAAATGCATTATAGATATTATCGTTGTTATTACTGATCTATGGGTTTATTCAAAGAATAATGCATTGCTTGTAGCTGACAAGGTACAGGAGGCAATGACGGTCGAAGAAAAACAGAAGCTCTACGCAGCAATTGGCTACCAGGAGAGCAGAGCTGATGCCATTTATCCTAAGGAGGTTGATTTTTTTTCTCTATTGAGTGACGTTTTTGAAACAGCAGTAACTGCGAGTTTGAGGCGCAGTCATGGCATCTGGTAGTTAGTTAAGCCGGATAGAGCATAGAGTTTTTGTTTATGTTAGACATCATTCAGTCATTGCTTGTGCCAAAGTTACAAAGTGTCTCTGTCTATCAACTGCATAACTTAAGAAGTTTTGAAGGGATTTTAATGAAATTTTATGGAGGGGTTGATTATGGCTCATGGATGATGAGAGAAGTTATTAGATTAAGGTGCAGATCTGGTGTTTTTTTGTGGATTTCAGCTTACAATCCAGGATTTCTTGCACTCAGGAGATAGGGCGTGAAGTGACAATAGATTCTGCGTCGTATGTCAGGAAGTTACTAAGTAGGATTTTGATGAAATTTTACAGAGGTATTTGAATTTTGGTGGCAGTCTAGATTCAGGGTTTATGGATGCTGAATAAATGAACGTTCTCTGGCTGTCATTACCCTGTGTGAAAAATGTGGGGAATGAATTGATGAACTGTGCTTAGTCTGTAGCAACTGTACCAATTCACTGATTGTGAAAGACTAAGCTATTCTAGTACGAGAAGTTTGTCTAGTGATGGAAATATTTATGTCCACCAAAGTGAACGTAGTGAACTGCTGGAGATTAAGTAATTGCTTCTGTGTGTCTGTATGTGCACGTCATAGCGACACCTAATGCATGATGTTATTACATCGCCAGCAGACTACTAGTAGCAGCAGCAGCAGCAGCAGAGATGTTTAAATCACTTCACTTTGTAGAGATAGGCGCTTTCATGAGCACTGTCTGTTTTTGTAATAGTTTGAGTAATGTGAATTGCTGTATTTGCCTGTTGAAGTACGTTGCGGTGAAACTTCAAGTTCGCCTGTCAAGCGTTGGTGTCATACTCAGGGATACTGAACTGAAGTTAGTTTTTGGAACGTTTTTCACTTTTCTTTTAATGTCTTAATGGTATTAATGATATGGCTTTTGATGACAATAGTAGGTAGAGTGATATGTAATGATTTTAGTGAAAAATCAGTATTTTTACAGTTAACAGGAAGGCATTTGGCCTGTAATAGACATGATTGATTAATAAACTGCAGTATATAAGTTTACTGCCATGGGATTTGTTTTGACATACAGAAACTTTTGAAAAATAAGTTGAACAATACCTCGAAGCAGCAGTAGTAATCAAATTTTAGAAATGCCATCTTTGTCTATTGTTTTTGCAAAAATGATGATGTATCAGCAACATGGATTGTTAATTTGACACGTTTTTGTGGCATTAGTATTTGAGGAAAATGTGTAATTGAAGAGCTGAGAACATAAATGACTCAAGTCTTTTTGTCACTGTGATGATATTTGCATTCTACACAGTACATTCTATGATAGGAATAAGTATCCTATGCCATAATTGCCTCTTTTGACTTTTGTTTGTTTGAAAAACTTCATATCTGTTGTTAGTTTTATTTACATTACTTTCTGTTGTTCAGGACATTTTAGCAAGTTGATGATAAACTGACTTGCATTTAAAGTTACCTAGTTAGTGTGCTTAAACTCGGTCTAATCTGACGGACAGTGTTTGGTTATGTTAACTACATAACTCTACATGCAAGTCAGTTAAGCATTCGCACTGTGCAGTTGTAGTTTTGAAACTTTGGATGCATTTTTCCCCTACCAACTTTTTTGGACTTTATCATTATCTTCCAAATATAATGCAGGTTTCTTTGGTAATATTGCCCTGTTTTGATGCAAGGTTGTTGTCAGTAATTCCAGAAACACAAAAGAAAATCGATGTTGATTAATGTAAAGCCAGAACAATATAAAACAGACGTCTGCAGAACTGAACAGTTGATACTCTGTCTTTGAACACTTCTAAATTTAGTAAACAATTTTTGCTATGCTATATTGAGTTTATACTTGCAAATTACAAGCTCTTCAATCTCTGTGGTTGATAAAACTGTTAATCTGTGGTTGTAGGCAGACGCACGTGTTGAATCTGCAGTTGTGTGGAATAACAGCAGATGTTGCTCAGAGGCCTGCCGCTGATGCTGTCTGGTTAGTTCAGCATGATTAGCGAAATGTTAAGTTTTGTCAGCAATCAGCTTTTTTTGTTAGTTTGCAGAATTATACGCCATATGGGATTGTTCAAAAATGATTTTCTTTCATGTTTTTAATGATCTCTCAGTTATAACAGATTAACAGAGTAACATATGTGCCAATTTTGGGCTCAGAAGGTGATGTCGAAAAATATCAAAAGCCTTCAGAAAATGGCGCATATCTTACTGACATGTCTTTGCAGCAGGCAGTTTGGCATCTGGAAAGAAAACCGCATACGGCCCGCATAGATCTATGTTGGTGCTAGGCATGCTGACATTTTTGTTTATTGACAGTCAAGTCATTGACTGGGTACTAATGAGCAGTTGTAGTGGTAGTAGTAGTGGTAGTTGTAACGGTAGTAATGTGCTAGTGTCGTGCTGTACTGTGTGCAAGCCTGTTTGCATTCTGTGTCTATACTTTACTAGTGGTAGTGGTAGCAGTGGTAGTATCCATAGTCATAGTCACGGTGCTGATGCTGTGCTATGCAGTGTACAAGCCAGTCTGCAGTCGGTGTCTATTCTGGGTCTACCTGAGCCAGAGGACTCCACACAACCTCCAACACTAATCTCGTCTCACCATGGCCTCACACTGGGTACACCAGCAGCGGTTGATGCGTCATTCTTTGATGTTCTGTTTGAAACCAATCCACTGGACGGCACCTGTGACGCAAGGATCCAAGTTTCTGTTCGACCTCTGGAAACCACTTTTCACGCGGTTTGTATCAAGATTTATCTTCCATGGCTGTTTTCCGATCACGGCTCAAAACTCACCTGATAACATTTTTTACTCTTCTCCATTGTGATTGTACAGTACCTGCGCAATATCAGTTAGTTGCTTCTGGGCACTATAATTATTCTCAATTACTGGTATTTACAAAGTCGGAAAATTTATAACTGTTGCCGAAATCATGTAAAATGCCGTAGCAGGACTGTATGGTTTATATTATTTTGCAAAAAGTGCTTTTATCGCCATCGTCTTCTGCCAATTGATTGCATTTATTGTCAGCTTCATAAACTTTTGCTTCATTTGTCTCTCTGACGTATTGGTGCTACCAGCCTAAATTTGTGATCCTTTGTTACCATGAATGACCTTTTGTGTGTATAAACTATGTAATACATAAATAAATGAATAAATTGTTGTTGCTGTTTTTATTGCTCGGTCCAGTTGCAATTATGTCTGCCAAGTGTTTCTTAATATAAGTATGACTGCAGTGTTTACATTCCGATTTTTTTAGTTCCAGTTTCTTTGAAATGTCACAGACATTATAGCATCACTATTCACTAATCTTAGCTTATGAAATAATAATAATAGT
>Ga0209671_1001119_pt1 | contig 21300 bp, 13 predicted proteins | sample WorMetHERISLAND2_2_FD_187401 | JGI IMG/M metagenome (GOLD analysis project Ga0209671, IMG submission 187401) | Marine gutless worms symbiont microbial communities from Max Planck institute for Marine Microbiology, Germany - Olavius geniculatus... | ecosystem: Host-associated > Annelida >... | reverse complement strand
GTGTTACACGTACAACAACCGAATACTGCCGCAATGCCACTTAAATAATGTTTTATAATGTTTTTTAAAGTTGAAAAACATGTTTTTAATGTTTTTTCTTTGCAAATCAATGTTTTTAACATCTGTAATAATAACTGTCAATAAATTTTACACTGTTAAATTCTCAAACACATTTGCAAAGCAAATTTGCTGTTACGTTACGTTGGCACGACAAATTCTGCAGCTGACACTTACGCCAGGGCGATATACCAGTTCTTGGCAGCGAACTCGGCCGCTGCACTGAACAGCGAAAGACCCTCCAGAGTGATTCCAGGAGCGATCGCCAGCGGTCCAATGTACCGAAGCAGTACCCCGATCAAACCGACTGCTCCGAAAATTATTTCGAACAGAGATGCGACGATGATCGCTCCTTGTATCTGCGACACATATAAATGTACGACCAGCTGACATCTAATGCCGTGGCTACACGCAGCGATTTTCTCCTCCGAGGTGTTGTCCGAACTTCTCGGACGAGGAAATAAGACACGTCGGACGACACGGACGACACCTCGAACGAGATTCTGATGGGCATCTTTTGGCAGTTGGAGGAACAACCTCTAAAAATACAAGTGTGAGACCGTGAGGCCCCTGTAATAGGGAGTCTGTGGGCGGAGCCCCCAGCGGGGTCCAGGGGCAGAGCCGCTGGTCAGGGGATCAAGGCGGCGAAGCCCCCTGAAGCTGAAACGCTTTAGGTTTTTGGACGTTCACTAGAAGTCGCAAATTTGCCTACTTTAAAAAAGTTTCAAACGGAAAAATAAGATACAATTTGGGTTGTCTTTTCAAAAAAATGACGTATATAGGCCTCAATACGTCACAGATTACTGTACAGTAATGAAAAGTAATATACTTGTCCACTTTGGGTAAACTTTCCACATGTTTATTCATTTTATATTTTAAATATATTTTTTAAAAACTAGAATTTTTTTCACGCCTAGCATGAAGCTCCTGAGCATACGTGAGCCCCCTTCCCGGTGAGTACAAGGTGCCCTTCCGCCGGCTCTGCTTTTGGCTGGCAGGCAAAAAAAATCTCGTCCGATAAAATCGGAGAAAATGAGCATGCACATTCCGTTCGATTGCCCCGGACGACGTTTTTAAACCTCAGAAAGCTCGGCGACATCGGAGGATAGGACAACATCTCGGACGAGGAAATCGGTGCCTGTAGCGACGGCGTAATTTATCGAGTGTCTAAATTAGGCCTACAATTTCCATTTCGCTGCTGATTAACATTTAAATCTACCTATGTGTAGGTAACAAATTGTACTATTTTACACCAAACAACGTTTATGGCAACGTCATAACTCTGCTGTTAGCGGCGATAAACCTTCTAATTATAATAATGGCTTTTACTTTAAATTAAGCGTATTATGCTTAACTACAAAGCACAGTACGCCAAGTAAAAGACACAGAGTAAATGCACATGTACTACTGGTTAGACTAAACTATAAATTATGTCGTCCAAAAAACATATTTGCCTCGTTCATTCTGGCAGTCCAGACGCTGTAGTTGTCAAGAGTCTGCTGCTGAGGCTGCGAATGGTTGGAGTGGTCAGATGACGTCACTATTACGTCGTCAGGTGTCGTTCTGTTTATCTCAATGACGTCATCAGCTGCATCAGTCACACGTTCACAAAAACGCTTAGAAATTTTATTATTAATCGAAATTGTTCTAGCGGAAGCGATTTCGCCTATACCTACTCATTTCCCCGTAGCGTGGTTTGTGCGACTCTGTCGTCTGTCGCATTCATGTCCTGCTCAATCCGACTGATACATTTAGGTGCCATTTTGGCAGACATGTGTGCAACAAAGGACACATTGTGTTAAATAGTGATCCCTGACCTCCAAAGAAAAAAAACAATTTGAAAAGTTGAATCCCCGCAGCCAAAACTTGCACTTGCTCACTTGTCTATTCACCAGGGGCAGCATAGAACAGCGATTTCGCCTTTTACCAAATTACTTTGACCACTCGTTGTTATTATTATTAGTAAAATTTAGTATACCCGACCAGCACATAGCCAATAAACACAAATATTGTAACACCATAGCGGCGTTTATTCGGAGGTAAAAGTGCTGTGGAAGAAGACCGCATTTTCCCGTTTTTACGCGCGAGAGCTAGCATAGCGATAACGCGTGTTAGCTACGGTAATTCTGTCCGTCACGACCCGGTACCAATTCAAGCCCAGGTGAGATAAAGAATTCGGGTTTACACCCTATGATAATCTAGGGTATCTAGTATTTCGTGACAAAATTTCATGCCGCTGGGTAAAAGGAGTCACACAGACCAGAGAGGCGAAAGAGGAGCACCCCACTTAAAAAGGCGTTACTTTACCGCTATTAGCTTGATTAACGTAAAAATGATTGCAGATAGGCACATACTCGTACATGCTGCCTAACATAACAAGCACTGGCGACGAGCTTCTTATGAATGTCAACATCGATGACCTTGAATGACCCTGAACCTCCAAAATATGGGGTTTTAGTAAATTATTCGCGATTTCGGGCTGCGACAAGCATTTCAAGAGTAAATTGCACCAAAATGGCTGGAGATAGACCAAGACAACCTGCATATGAAATTTTCAGCATTAGGGGCCTAAATGTAGATTTTAGCAGTCCAAGTCTGAACCCTCTGCGTTCAAGGAGAATTGCACAAGCGGGTATCAAAGAGGGGTATCCTTCTAAAAAGTGGTTATTTGTCCGTTGTTGGCTTGTCTAGCGTGAAAATAGTTGCAGATAGAAACGGACATGCTGCTTATCATAACAAGCACTGGCGACAAGCTTCTTAAAAATGTCGACAACGATAACCTTGAATGACCGTGAAACCTAAAAGTTTTGGTTTTAGTGATTTTTTGACAATTTTTGGCTGCAAAAGAGTGAATTGCGACGAAATTCGTGGAGATAGACCAAGATTACCTGCGAACAGAAACTGCTATAGGCACTCGCGCGTCTCATGAGCATTAGCTCAGATTTCTTGTTTTCTTAACAGTAGAGCCAATGACAGCCGCTAAAATTAAAGAAATACACTAACAGATATACTGTACAAACTTTTTACAATACGTCTGTCTGTGTAATTCTTCAGTATTACTAAAACATCGTTTGGTCGTAATTTTCACAATGTTTTCGAAAAATATATCAACCGACATAACAATAAATTTCCTTTTTAACATTTTATTCAACAAAAATTTCGATTGCCTCAGCTAGCAGTTATGCTGTGCATGTCGGCAACGTCCAATGCTACTCGGTATTGTTAATCATTATCACTGACTACTTTTTTCTCTAAAAAAGATTTTCTACCAGGCAAAGAAACTAGGTCTATTAAGGCATAGAAAGTGCAGTGTATAAACTTGCCTGGACACTTCCATTGCGGTAGAGCTAATATTGAAAGCACTGGAATTGCGAAAGAAAATGAAGCACCTAATACAATCGGCAACCTGAAATTAACAGCATAATTACTGAAATAAAAAAGTACTGATTTTTATGCGCGACAGCAGAATGCTTTGCGCTTTTTAGCTATCGTCTAGGCGTCTGTCCGTGTATCCCTCTGTCTGTCTGTCTGTCACACCCGTGATCTGTATCAAAACGGCGCAAGCTAAGATAACGAAATCTTCACTGAAGCTGCCTTAAAAACTCTAGTTTCTTGTGAAGAAATTTCGAGGCTTCGGGTGAAGAGGTTTCCCTCGAACGAGAGCGTGAAAAGAGGGTACCCCCTAAAAGTTCTTGTTTTACCGCTATTGGTTCGTCCACATGTAGCGTAAAAACAGTTGCAGATAGGCACAGACATGCTGCTTGTCATAACAAGCACTGGTGACGAGTATTTTTGGGCTATCAGCATCGATGAACTTGAACGACCTTGAACTCCCGAAATAAAAGGTTTTAATAAATGTTTCACAATTTTGGGCTGCGACACACATTTTAAAAGTGAGTTGCGCCGAAACGGCTGTAGATAGACCAGCACAACCTGCACAAAAAAATTTCAGCATTAAACGTAGATTTTAATGTTTTAAGTTCCTACCCTTTAGGTACAAAGATTCCTGCGCACGTGGGCGTCAAAGAGAATTACCCCCACCCCCCTAAGAAGTGGTTATTATTTTACCACTGTTGGCTGGTGTAGCGTGAAGGCGGTTGTAGATAGGTAGACATGCTGCTTATCATAACAAGCACTGGTGACAAGCTGTTAGTAATGTCAACATTGATGACCTTGAGTGACCTTAAACTTCAAAAGTAGGGTGTTTCCGTTTTTTTTGCAATTTTGGGCTGCGGCGTACTTGAACAAGAATGTGGGCAACCGAACTGAGAAATGGCAACAGCAAATAAAAAACAATGTGGATGGCCGCTGTGTCGCGTAGGTTTTATTTATCCAGATATAAAGGCCTAAGCAAATACAGATAAAGTAGATTGAGTGTATAATAAAAACTTCATACAGACGAGACAAAAAAACTTGCATTTAAAACGTTCTTTAATTACACGTACAAGCCACTACACTCTACATTTAAGCATACGAAAGTAATGACAGCAACAGGAACAAAAATGTTTCGAATCACACAAAATGGATGCTTGGAGACACTTCATAGGTCCTCCTGGTCGCGGGACGAAATTTCCCATATTTACCGCAGCAAAATATTAAGCAAAATAAAATTCTAGATTTTACTTTGGATCAATCAGAGCGCCTGCAGACCTGTTACCGAGCGTGCACTGAAGCAGCGTGACCAGACCACCGACGACGAACATTGTGCCGAGAATCTCACTGACATACTTCAACTCCACAATGCACATCTGAGGCGCTATAATCAGCACGGCTGTGATGTTCGCGCCGAAAAACGTCAGGCAGTGCTAGAGTACAAATAATTAATGCGATACTATTAACAGCAGTTCGTCAATCAGCATCGTACGCCTAAGAGATACATGTAGATGTTTAATTCCGACACATCTCATCTAGAATTTTGAGATTTCGAGATTTAGCGAGAACAACAACAGTTAGTCTCGAGCACAACTGAACAATGGAGCCCAGATTTAATTACGCTGACTTCCCGTGACGTCTGCGACATGGGCGTGACATCACGGTGTCTTCCTCTTGACAACTGTCCAAAAAGTAGGCCTATACGCAGCGGAGCAGAATGAATGCTAGCTTTTTGAGAACTTTCATAACAACACTACACCGCGTTGAAATTGGCTCGTAGTTTGCCGGCAACGAATTCTCGCGGTTTGTAAGTAGCCTATACTCGGTAAAACGCGATCTTTTGTTACAGAAAAAAAAACTTTTGGAGCAGCAGCGACATGAGGTTGCACAATGTGAAATGTCAGCATGCACACTTTGTATAATAATGACTGTATAAAAAAATTGGATTGCCATGTAAAATGCAATTTAGGGCCTATTGTTTTCTGGACCAGACTCCACTTCTCCAAAAAAATCATCAAAATTCATTCAACACTTTCAGAAAAAGGAAAAACAGTTCGTTCGGAAAAAATAAACGAATACCCACAGACTCACACCCGAGTATACTTAGCGGTGCAATTGCCGAGAGAGCGACTGATGGGGGCTAACTACACAATAATGGAAGTCAGCTGTAACTGTACATTTTAGAAAGCTTCTGTATATAACATTACAAATGTGCATAGTGTCGTTTCGTACTGCAGAAACAGCGTATAGGAAATATTGATCTATTTTAGTACGCGTCTGTTGCAACATGCGTCCGTGACATCCAAAATCCATTCTTGCCATTCAACGTCAAAATTTACGATCAGTCTGTCTGACGCCAGCTTTAGGTAGCTTGGCCGTGTAAAGGCGCGTCTGCTGCTTCAGAACATTCAAACGTACCCTATTTTATTCTCTGATAACTTAAAACCTAAATGAACTGCAGTTTTTTTCCAAAAATTTACTCACGCCAAGTCTAAACTTTGCATAATCACAAAGGCCAGTCGAGAGGGGGTAGAGGGTAAGCTACCTCGGGCCCCGTGGCGTTTGGCGGGCTCCGCTGTCGCTCAAAAAATATAAAATACACTAGAATGCGCCATGTTTAAAAGAGACATTCAAAAATTGTATCCCCAGAGAGGCCCGCGAGAATGTTTCCCTGGGCCCGGTGTGCCTCTCGACGTTACTGGTGCCACAGTGCTTAGTGTTAACAGAACACTGAAACAGTATTATATCACTAAATCTTCGACATATTTGTTGCATAAACTAAAATAATCAAAACTGTGATATTTACAATTTAGCACAACGGTGAATTTAAAAAGAAGAAACAAGATATCGACCGAATTTTGCCGAACGGACACGTGTTGCAAGTTGCAACGTACAGCTTCAGCGGTCACATCGATAAATCCATTCTCTTTGTGACGACGTAAATTTTACGATCGGACGGAAAACCGCAGGGGGGGGGTTCAATCTGACAGCGTGTCAATCCTGGGGGCCGAAAGGACGATCTCCTGCCCCCAATTACTAAGTCTTAAACCTATCAAAAAGTAAAAATTTGTCTCGCATGCCCGCCACACTAGCCTATCGTTTCACGATGCCTGAATTTTATCTTCGGAGAGCCCAGGCCCCCAATATTGACGACTTATCGACGCTACTCTGGATCTAATATTAGCCAAATGCGAATAAACGCATATAGGCGTACTACGACTTGCAACAAGAAAAGCCCAGCTAACGCAAAGGGAAACGCGCGACAGCGGTGCATGTTTGGAGGCCCGGTGCGAACAAAATCTAAACTCAACGATCCCAACGGCAATGATGTTTCATTTACACTCGCCAGAGGGCGCGACCGGTCTCATGCAGCCGTATTGGTTAAAAATCGCAATTTTTTCCCTCTCATTTAGTGTCCTCGTTGGGGGTGACCCTTTTTGAATTTATGGAAAAGCTTTACGGATCCTGAAACTACAGTCTTCCAGGCAGCCGAATGTGAAGATTTGGTGATCCTATCTTGCATTTTTTGACTAATCCATCCGTGAGACAGACAGACCGACGGACAAAATTGCGATGGCTAAGACGCGCTACAGCAGTGACAGTCAGGTACATTTAGGCCTATCCACAAACGATTAAACGAAAAATATGTAAAAAAAAATTTCATGAGATATTTTGCACAACAACCTGCAGAGCGAGAAAAATGCAGATGTACCACGGCGGGCATTCCTCAACGCCGTACAACCACTCTTTGGCATGAGCAGGCTTCGAGGCTGCGTCTTTAGTCGACACTTTAATGCAACTAGCAATCGGTGTGGACACACTGTTTGCGTTTGCATCATGCGTTATCAACGACCGACTCGTGCGATCAGCCTGACCCTTTACAGCACTACCGTTCATCTCCATGGTGACATTCTGCGACGAAATAAAACAAAATACCCACATCAAACCGCTGTTCTGTTAACTGGATAGTTCAACTATGTGTTATAAACAGTGCTCAATATCATATGAAAAGGAACGCAGGGGCAAGCCCTTCAAGAAGAAGGGGAAAAGGGGTAAGTTATCCCGGGCCTCGCGACGTTTGGGGCTCCCGTCGATCAAAAAATAAAAAGTAGGCCTACATCAAAATGCGTCATCTAAAAATTCAAAAATATTTACTCTTTAGAGGGACCCATCGAGAGTGTTTCTCCGGGCTCTGCGGTGGCTTTCGACGGGCCTGTGCAACGCGACTTTTGGGTCTGGAAAACCTATAGAGGAAACTCTGATTATTTGAACCTTTCCATCACCATCATTTTCATAAAAAATTGTCACCAGCAGTCAGACAGAATGCGTTTTATACCAAATTCAATTTCGGTTGGGGCTCCATCCTAGACCCTGCTGGTGCTGAGGGAGCTTAAGACGCTTCTCAGACCTTCTGCAAGTCGGTTAAGAAAGGAAACACCCCATTCCAGAGCACTCTCGACGTTTCCGACGTCTCAATCCCGACGGCAACGGCACTTCGTTCGCTTGTAAAAGTTTTCGCACTTCTTTCCACAGTCTAAGCACAATAATTTAAGTCTTGCCATTTACTTTTTATGCCGAACTCCTCTAAATGTTTTCTTCATCGTGCAGGTATGGGGCATGCCTATAGGCTAGGCTACAGCCTGAGTTATCAAAATCATATTATCATAGTGCAGAAAAACCTGTTTATACTATGCTGAGCACGAAAAATACCAGAAGACGCTACTGTGTCATAACGAAAAATAAAACACGCATCGGAGAAAAAATACGAAATTGATAATAGACGCGTACGCTATCACGTAGGGCCGCCTATGCAGCTGAAGACTACCTAGGCCTACCTGTCTGTAGTGTGTGTGACGCGTGGCGGCATCGCTCATTTTGGGTGGGCGCTAGCACAGCTGCTGCAGTCAGCCAATCGGGGGCTACATTCTCTTCTCCCACACGGACGTCTCGTCGAGCGATCGAGAACCCCAGCGAACCGTAGGCGGTAGGCCTATCGTCAGAACTCAGAAACTAGAACATTTCTGTCGCCGACATAGGCCTATTAGTTTTCACAAGCGCCAGGCTTATAGCTGTCTCCGAAAGAGAGGCAAAAAAATTATTCAAATAGACGAAGAAAACAATTTTAGCATTAAAACGTAGCCTATCGAAGATCATTCACGGTCAAACATTTTAGGGTCATTGAAGCTGATAAGGCACTTCATGACGTTGCATAATGATATTGGCTTTAAGTTTAACTATTTTCAAAGGTTCTTAAGATAATTATGGCGACCAAAATTAGCCTGCCAATCGCCCCTTGTGGCCACCCCAATTTCGATTAAGGCCACATCGCCACGGAATCCCCAAGAATAGGCTTGACGCTCTGTTCTCTGAGCGGTACAACGCAAAAGAAATCAGATATAGGCCTATTTGTGTAAATCATTGCAAAAAATCATGAGTGACCACGAAACTGGGAGGAGAGGACGAGGGGCTGAAGCAAAACTGCACCCCGGCCCGGGCCTAAAACCGCTACGGTATAAGCCATATAATATTTTCTAAAATTTGTATTTCACAAAGTAGGCTGCGTCTAGCGACGCAGTGAAAACGTGGTGCATTATCGAAGTTGGAGGCTTACTTTTTTGTCCCACTTTGTATTTTCATTCGGAAGATGGCGGCACCAAAGCTGCAAAGCAGCTTTCACCCTTTCATACTAGAAAATATTTTAAAACCGAATTTTTATTTGGCTAACCTGTTCTTTTGCAACGTAGAGTAACTCAGTAACAGTTAAAATACATGTATGTCTGTTTTAAATTACCTTGACTGAAACCGACGGATCGTAATTTGACATTAGGCATATACGCGCAAGACTGATAACGTCCAAGATATTGGTTATAATGTATATGTTTTTGCTTTAAACGCCTACAGCCATTGCTATCACATATTTTCAATTTCTAAAATAACAGCATTGCCGGTCGAAGCGCTAGAACTAGCCACTGAGCTATGGAACAAGGCAAGCAGGTGCCTTTTCAATCAGTGACGTCACTGTGTTCGGTGAATTTGTCTGGAATAGCCGCAACCCGGGTAGGCGCAGCGCTTGATTAGCATTTGAGCTGCTGGACCAGGACCACCGGGCGTGCATTGCAGTTGCACGCCGCCTTCGTAGGTGCAACGCGCTGTTTGTAGTCTTGTAGATTAGTTTATGTGGTTGGTTGATTTATTTGTACAGTGCCAGTTTATAGTCGTATAAGTAGATCGGCGAATGTCGTTTGCAGGAAGTAATTGGCAACTGTAGTATTTGCGATTTTGCGGCTTGCTAGGAGGTGTGTCAACGGTAGCGTCGTCGTCGCCATTGTCAACGAACGATCGTGTCGTAGCAATCCTGTGTTTCCAGCCGCCGATATCAATTTTGTATTGATTAGGTGCTTGTGAAGAGAAGCAGAGGGTTTCAGTTTTAGAGTCGGGTGCACGTATGTGCCCGCATTCAGTGATGGAGTGATCTTTATCAAAATTGAGCCAATTTAATCATCGGTAGAAAGCAACATGAAGCTGATAGGAAGTATGAATATGGCGTGTGCCGTTATCAACGTGCAGTTTGTATGTTGTATGATATTCGTACTGGTGGTGCATGGTTCGGAGTATGTCGTTTATGATGCTTCATTACAGCCAAGCAGTTATGAGCCATCACAACGCATATACCGATATCATTTTGATGAGTCATTATCTGATACAATTGCTTTACGGATGCTGTTGCTTACCCCAGAGAGTGGGAAAGTGCTTGTTCGGAATTACAGTGGCATCTGTGCTGATTATGCTGCCTTGTCTGGTAACAGATCTCTAGTCGTTTTAGTCACAGAAGTTATGAACGCACTTAATCAGACTGACAGTCGCATGTGGCAGTATCTGCATTTCACCGTTTTCACTAATGATTGTAGTCAAGATAATCTGTTGCAGTCAGATAAACTGCTCATTTCAGTCAGATTTATTTTTTCAGTTATTGTAGATACTGTAGTCATCAAATCTCGAATCCCATTTGGAAAATGTATTTCTGTTGATACTGCAGTGATCAGCCTTGAACACTTTGTGCCTGCATCTGCAAAGTTTTTCTGCAGAAGCATATATAAGTATACTGAACCCGAAGGTCTATTTTATGTCAATTCCGCAACTGGTGACATCTGGACAATGAAGAACAAGTGCTTTATGGAACCTTCCTATATACTTCTCATTGAAACACATCTGCAGTGTGCTAAAACTGCTTCAGCTGGTTCTGTGATTTTGTCACAATCATTCATCTTATATTTACAACTTAGTTTTGAATGGAGGCACAATGTCAACATAGAAGCAGCACGGGTTCGTCGAGCACCAAGTGCAAATCATCCACCGCAGTTTTCAGAATCACTCTACGTGGAACATGTTCTGGAAGAGCAACCTCCTGGTTATGTCGTTGGTGTTGTGTCAGCAGCTGACAGTGATTTGGGCAATGCAGGCAAACTTACTTACTCATTACTGGCAACTAAAGATGGACGCAGTCAGGAGATGTTCACAATTGATCCAGACACAGGTACAGTAACAACTACGCAGACACTAGACCGCGAATCAATCCCGGCTCATTACTTTAAAGTGGTGGCTCAGGATAGTGGAAGACCAGTCCGAAGTGCTGAAACACAGTTGACAGTCATCGTGGAAGACATTAATGATCACGCACCACATTTTGAGAGAGACATTTACGAGAAGTCAGTGTCGGAAGGCGTTGGCATTGGCACTACCATTCAGAATGTCCGTGCGACAGACGAGGACTGGGAACGGAATGGGGAAATCCTGTACAGCTTCGTAAATACCGGCGAAGCGATGGGCATTTTTGACATCGATCCACAGCTCGGAAGTATAACAACCGTGTCGGCTCTTGACAGAGAAGTAACGGCAACGTACCATCTCGTGGTTGCAGCAGTGGACAACTCGCTAAATGTTGCTGAGAGACACACGGCGACCACGGTCGTCATGGTGACCGTGCTTGATGAAAACGACAACAGACCACAGTTTGAAAATGCCACCTACGAAGTCGACGTGCCCGAGAACGTGGACGTCCACAGCTCGCCAGTCATAGCCAGAATACGTGCCACTGACCGCGACGAAGGACTCAATGGTGTAGTGAAGTACAGCATTGCTGGCTGGAACTACGGCGGAACTTTTGAGATCGATTCGTCGACGGGCGATCTGTCGGTCACTTCGCAGTTGGATTTTGAAACCACAAGACAGTACCACCTGACAGTTCGTGCTCAGGACTCCGGCACGCCTCCGGCAGCGAATACCACCAACGTGCTCGTGAACGTGGTCGACGTTAACGACAAAGTACCGCGCTTCTACACCCCGATCTACCAGTCCTCGGTCGCAGAGGACGTCGAAGTTGGAACGACTGTCGTGCGTGTCCAGGCGTACGATGCTGACTCCGGCGCAAACGGCCGCATCACGTACAGCATACTGGACGGTCTGCCGGAAGACACGGCGCTGGCGGTCGATCCAGACACGGGGTCGGTGTACACAACGGCGGCGCTGGACCGCGAGACCGTTGCTCGGTACTCGTTCCACGTCCAGGCCGCTGACGCCGGATCACCCCCTCACACCGCCACGGCAGCCGTCGAGATAACAGTTCGGGATGTGAATGATAATGGTCCCGTCTTCGACCCGAAGGTCTACCAGGAGACTGTGTCGGAGGAGGCGGTTCCAGGCGCACCCGTAGTGGTGGTGACGGCGGTCGACGCTGACGCCAACGAGCACGGACGCGTGTCGTACTCCATAGAGACCGGCAACGAGCGGGCGGCGTTCCACATCATCAGTCAGATGGGCTACGGACTGATCAGCGTCGCCCGGCCGCTCAGTCACCGCCAGCAGGCGAACTACACGCTGGGTGTGGTCGCCACTGACGGCTCGCACCGCGACCGGGCCGTGGTCTACGTGACCGTGGCTGGCGCCAATCTACACCGACCGGTGTTCCGCGGCACGCCATACCAGTTTCGTGTGCCGGAGGACTCCGCCGTGGGACTGGCCGTGTTTAACGTGTCCGCGGTGGATGGCGACACCGGTGACAACGCGCGGCTGACGTACACGATGGCTGACAACCCGGCGTTCCGCGTGGACCCGGTCACGGGAGACGTCGTCATCACGGCGCCGCTGGACCGCGAGCAGGTGCCCGGCTACACGCTGACTGTCACCGCCACCGACCACGGACGTCCGGCCAAGTCGGACACGGCCGACATCGACGTGGTGGTGTCAGATGTGAACGATAATTCACCCAAGTTCCTCGAGGCGTCCTACTCGGCGCACGTGTCCGAGGACGCCGTCGTCGGTTCTCCGGTGCTCACCATCTCCGCCGTCGACGAGGACGTCGGACTAAACGGGCGCGTTCGCTACGCGTTTGACGGCGACGTCGACGACTTTGCCGTCCATCCAACCCTGGGCGTCATCCGGACCAGCAGCGAGCTGGACCGTGAGCGCGTGGCCCGCTACGAGCTGACGGCGCTCGCAATCGACCGCGGACTGCCGGAGCGGGTGACTCCGATCCAGGTGGTGATCGACGTGGATGACATCAACGACAACCCCCCTCAGTTTGAGACGTCCCGAGTGACGCTCAGCATCGCCGAGAACAGTCCGGTAGGATCCATCGTCGGCGCGCTGACCGCGCACGACGCCGACGTCGGACAGAACGCCCTGGTCGAGTACCAGATCATCGGCGGACCGGACGCCGACCGCTTCCAGCTGATGCCTCTGAGCAACGGCTCGGTGCTGGTGACCAGTCTGATCGAGCTGGACTTCGAAGCGGAGAAGCACGACTACGTGATCCACGTTCAGGCGCGCTCGCTTCACCTTCTCTCAGTGGCCGTGGTCAACATCCGCGTCGAAGACCGCAACGACAACGCCCCCATTTTGAGCAACTTCGACATCATCTTCAACAACTACCGCAACCACTTCGACGCCGGCCATCTTGGCCGAGTGCCGGCCTATGACCCGGACGCCGGCGACAGGCTGTGGTACCGGTTCGTGCGCGGCAACGAGGCCAGACTGCTCCACCTGGACGCCGACACGGGTGCCCTGCGTCTCGACTCGCGACTGAACTCTGATATGCCGACCAACGGCACGCTCGTCGTTGCCGTTACAGGTCAGGCGCTGCAGTCGTTTCGTAAATATTTCATCACATTTTTATCGGTTATTCTAAATTATTAAAGCCAGTCATCATTCGTTTGAGTTGTAGCCGTGACGGCTGTCTGTTAGTGTATAGAGTGCTAGCAGTTTGCAGAGCATTCATGAATTCACATAGTGCTAATAATTGTTAAGAAATTAGTTAAGAAAATTAACAATCATCTAAACGTGTGAGATTTTTTTTGTTATGTTCCATGAGATTGGAAAGTCGTAAATATCACACCAGTGACCAATTACCGTTCATCGGTTAGGGGGTACATATCTGAATGAGCTATAAGTAAAATATTGATAGTCAATGAAATAGTGAAAAATACTTCAGCTGCCGGACTGATATTGTACTTGCGACTGCCGTGTAACTGTAAAGGCGCGTACAGAGCGACGTAACTGAACTGAAACTGAGCTGACATGGTTTAGTTTTTGACGAACTGACCAATGACAAGCAATGGGAATACATCACAGTAAGCACCGTCTAACGGCGTCGGTGGCTCACGTGACTACGCTCACGCACGCGTCAACCATTGACCAATAGACTCGCTCTGCTTGCCCATTGGTCAGTTTGTCAAAAACTAAGTCATGTCAGTTCAGTTCGGTTTAGTTACGTCGCTCTGTACGCGCCTTTATCTGCCAGTGAGTATATGTATCGGCTTGCTGATATGGTGTGGTCAGACGGCGTGAACGAGGTCACAGCAGTGTGTCGTCTGTACGTACGTCTGGTCACAGACGACATGCTTGCCAACAGCGTCACGGTCCGTCTGGACAACATCAACCGCGAAGCCCTGCTCTCTCCACTCTACCACCTCTTCGTCAGTGCAGTGGCCGCAGTCGTGCCTACCACCGAAGACAGCATATTCATCATTAGCGTCCTCGATGATAGCGAGGTGATTGGGCGTCATGTGGTCAACGTGACGCTGGCTGTACGCCGTCTCGTCGACCGTGCGGGGCGCGATGTCTTCTACCCGGCCAGATTCCTCCGGGAGAAGATCTATCTGCAGCGACAACTGCTTGCCAAGCTATCCACTCTGGAGGTAAATTCCGCGCTGTTTATATATTTATTTATTTATTATTAAAAATCATGGACAAGGTGCACGTAAAGGAGAACACATAAAAACGTAAAAAGTTCAGAATGGCAGTATTTTTAGTGTCACTGTGTAAAAAGTAAGGTTAAAGCGTTTGACAGTACATGAGTGAACCACTTGACTTGAGTCTAAACAATCTGGCCAATATTGGTTCAAAAGCTGGGATCTGGATACGACTTTCCGAAGAGCCAGTTTTTGATATGTTTCCATGCAGAACGTCAGAAATGTTGGGGCATATGATGGCTCTGTCGTGGCTGCTTAATGTCCAAATTGCGTAAATGGCAAATTGCAGCACTTTTTCGTCATAGGATAGCGTGAATGTTTTGCACAGTGTTGACATATTCTGGATCAGTGAGCAAACCGCGAGAGGGCGGTGTCATATGTACGTTGTTTTCAGGTCCTACCGTTTGACGACAACCTGTGTATCAACGAGCCTTGTCTCAACTACGAGCACTGCCTGTCTGAGCAGCGGTTCGGCAACGCGTCGAGTGTCGTCGGCAGTGACTCGGTCATCTTTCGACCACTGCGCATGTCAAGCACCATCACATGTACCTGTCCCGTCGGATTCACCGGTAAGAGTCATCATCACGTGCATATTGTAATCTTTATATCAACTCAGCCTGGCCGTCCTCCTATGTGTCGTGTAGGCGCAACGAGTACCGGCGAAAGACTTAGGACACAAACTGAGGAGACACGCCACACCATGCACTAGCCTTGTATCCACGGTTTAGCAGTGTAAACTGGTGTCTGGCTGAGGGGTGAAGAAATGGCCATCGCCGCTGCTCTATGAGTCTTATATATGGCTCAATATTTGATGCCGTTGCGCGTCTCTGTGGTATATTAAGTGTATGCATTTACAGGTCTGTTTTGTTGCCAGGAAGTGTTGCAGATGTTTTTTTGTAAATCTATATTCCATTATGGCGATTTGATGAGCAATTAAACCTCCAATGTGTAGCGTACAAAATCTAGCACGGCGTCAGTCTTGAGATGTTTTTCTAATATGATTAACATAAAGACGCATACAAAGCGACGTAACTGAACTGAACTGAACTGACATTGTTTAGTTTTCGACGAACTGACCAAAGGGCAAGCAGTAATGCATTACCGTGGGCACCGTCTAACGGCGTCGGTGGCCCACGTGACTACGCTCACGTACGCGTCAACCAGTGACCGGTGATTGTGCCATTTCAGTTCAGTTCATCACGTCGCTGTGTACGCGCCTTAACGGTGGGCATGTATGAATGTAGGCATGCAGTCGGAGTATCTGTGTGACACCGAAGTGAACCTGTGCTATTCGAATCCATGCCGAGGCAACGGCACGTGCGTTCAGAGGGAAGGCGGCTACATTTGTCTCTGCCCTCCGGCAGTCACAGGTACACTGCGCAGCGAGCTCCTTGTGTACTGCCCTTACCGTGTTAACTGAGCCTAGGAAGACTCAGTTTCAGAGCTGTTTCAGAGTGCAAACGCTTGCATGCTGATTGCTCGTTATCAATGGCCGCATCTGATTGCGTACTGCGAATGTGCGTCTGTCTCTGCGTCTATATCTGCCTTTTTCTTCTTCCTTCTTTCTCTTTGTATTTATTTTCGTTGAACAAAATATATCAAGAAGTAAGTCACATCGACTGACCAAACGGCAGGGGCGTCATTTAAAGGGGGGGGGGCTAGAGGGCTCTACGGACCCCCAAGGATTTATGATTTTAGTTTTTTCCCTGCAAATTGTACCTTCGAAACAGTGTTACTGCTGCAAAAAAACAATACGTTACATAGACTGAGATCCCCGAAGGATTACTGAGACCCCCCAACGATTTACTGAAATGACGCCACTGCTAAACGGAAGCACAAAAAAAGCCACAAGTCGAGTCACGATAGCGTTTGGAGGACGAGTGTAGCCCAAAACGGTTTGGCGAGTAATCTTTTAAATTAGAAGCACTATGACGTTATAAAAGAGACCGTTATGTCGTCAAGTGACTGCTGAAGTCGATATTTGTTTGTGGGGCTGGTTGACCGTTGATGTGATGTTTTAACTAGACGTCTGTGCTCATCATAAAAGGCGCCCGGGGTCCAGCATGGAGTGAAGTGAAGTGGCTAGCCGACCACCGACTGGCGCTCAGATTCTACTTGTCTTAGTTTGCAACAAGCTGCAGTTGCTGTGCAACAGTGCACAATTATTAAAACTCACTGGTTTAGCCACGGCACGCGTTCCTCTAGAAGCCTATTCAGTTCCTGAAAATAGTGCCAAAAATGTACCAAAACACTTCATTTCCACACAGAAAAATCCCTCCTCACACTTTTCCTCTGGTGCCCGCTCTACATTCAGATTCTGGCTACGCGACTGTTAAAACTACAAAAACCTGCAGCAAATTCACAATAAATGGAAGTAGTGGAGTTTGGGCCTGTATGTCTGACTGAATGAGTGAGCAAGCGAACGCTCGTTGTGTTTAGCGTTGTTGTGTTAGCGCAGCTGTCGACTCGACTGGTGCTGGCTGGCTGGTCGCTCGTGGCTGTCAAGTCGAGTGGACCGCCGGACTGACCGACCGACCGACCGACAGACGCATGCTTCCCGCCGCGTGCTGCGTCCGTCCGGCCGCGGCGCCGCGCAGCGCTCCGGTCGTAACTATGTCCGCCGGCATGTGACGGTTTGGGCTCCGACGAGCGGTGAATTCATGGCAGCCTACCCCCCGTGTCGGAAAATTGTTATAAAATCTTCATCTTGTCAGAAACTTTTTGTCTATAGTGCAAAATTTGGAGCCGAAAACCCCCATTCTGGGAAAATGTAGTGGTGGCAAAATTAAAATTTTCAATGAGCACCCCGCAATCTCCTCTGTCGGAAAGCTGCAACGTCTTGCCTTGCTTACATTTTTAGCGCACGACGCCGCTGGTTAAATGAGTTGAATAGATCAACGTCGCATGCATTGCGACCTGCAACGGGTGTAAGATGGACGCTTTCGAGTTCAGCGACAACTCGAAGTACCCTCGGATATATACACTGTGTCTCAAAAAAACATCCCCGACATTTTTGACTGTAACTTTGAAACCAATTATCAAATTTTGATAATTTTTAGTACGAATATTCCTGACACAACTTGCCATCAAATGATTATTTAGTTACCCACCTCGCCCAACGTTTGTTTTTGCACTATCTAGGGAAATTAGATCAAGCGAAATGTGTGTTGAAATAAACAGAAAACCTGAAAAAAACATCCCCGACATTATCGATCGTAACTTGAAGAAAGGTTAGCAGATTTTAATAATTTTTGGCGGAAATATTTCTGACACCACTGGCTATTAAATAGGCGTTTTAGTTTTCGCCTCACCCGACGTCTGCTTTTTGCACTACCTGGGGAAATCAGACCAAGCATAATACGTGTTAAAATGAATGAAAAAACGTCGACAAATTCTATCCATCCTAATCTGTGGGCCCCAACAGCCAGTCTATTACAAGGTTTGACTGTCGTGCAGCAGTGTGTCTACCAGATAAAGTTTAGGAATGTTTGTGAAGTCAGGAAGCGACTGGTACAGCCTGGATTGGTCTGGAGCAGAACATTATCGATGCTGCTGTCAATGAATGGAGAAAGCGTCTCCTTGCCTATGTTTGCATTGTGGGCCAACACTTCAAGCAATTTTACTGTAGGCAGTTGAAAAATGGACAACTGGATGAATTGTCAGCCAAAGTGTCCAAAACGTGAACAAAATGTGTTTTTACGCGTTATGTTAATTAAGCAATCATATCGCATTGGATAAAAAGTGATATTTCGCTGGTTGTGTTTCCCTAGGTAGTGCAGAAACAAGCGTTGGGTGTGGTGGGAAACTAAATAGTCGTTTGATGGCAAGTTGTGTCAGAAATATTTCTACCAAAAATTATCAAAATCTGGTAATTGGTTTTCAAGTTACAGTCGAAAATGTCGGGGTTGTTTTTTTAGACACAGTGTACTTTGCAACCAACGTCGGCGCATGCGACGTTGGAGGACAGGACGAAGAGCGGCGACGGGTCTGGGTAGGTGGTTTCTCGCTAAAGACGACTTCCGGTCGTGTCGCTGTCATGTGGTTAGTACTTCGGTGGGTGATTGTCTGCGGACAGGAAACCGTCTAACCAGTAGGAAGGTCAACCCGGCTTTCCATTCTCAGAGCCGGTGGAAGGGCCCCCGTAGCCTCCGGCGGGGGGCTCACGTATGCTCAGAGGCCTCATTCTGGGTGTGAAAAAAATTTCTAGTTTAGAAAAATATATTCAAGATATAAAATGAAAAAAACATGCGGAAAGTTTACCCAAAGTGAACAGGTCTATTACTTTTCATTACTGTACAGTAATCTGTGACGTATTGCGGCCCATAGACGTTATTTTTTTAAAAAGACAACACAAATTGTATCTGATTTTTTTGCGTTTCAAATTTTTTGTAAAAGTGGACAAATTTGCCACTTTCAGTGAACGTCCAAAAACCAAAAGTGTTTCAGCTTCAGGGGACATCGCCCCCTGCCCCTGGACCCCGCTGGGAGCTCCGCCTTCAGACCCCCTATTATAGGGGCCTTACACTTGTATTTTGGGGGACCTCCAACTCTCTGACGCCGGCACTGTCCATTCTACCGAAGTAGGTAAATCGAGTACCGGCCTGTCTGGCTGGGGTTATGGCAGAGCATGTTCACTTCTGTCAGGTGGCAGATAACACTGTGTGATTTTATATGGCAGGTGATGCTCTGTAGCCTTGATATGGGCTCCCTGTGAAGAGCTATGCTATTCAACCGTTTTAACCTTTAAAGGTCCATAGGGAGCGTCGTAGGCGAGGCCTGGACGAAGTGGGCTGGCCCCAGTGACAAATAATTTTGACCCATTCTTGGTTTAAAAAAGAAATGACTTTTTTAAACTAAAATGGGGCAGCTTTCACTAGTTGCAAGTCGTCATTCCTCGGCTTTGGGAGACGAAATCGTCGTTAGCGTAGCGTACATTAGCTCCGCTCCCCATCCCGTCTTACCCTAGTCATCTCGTGATCCCCACAATCAGACCTTGTCTCCGCCCCTCCCCCTCACCCTGCTGTTGTCGCGGCCTGCCTCTGGGGTCACTTTGAACTGAACTGGGCAGCTGCCTGGCTTGAAAGGCGCGCGGACGGACAGACATAATATACATCGTCAGGCCCAGGCGCCCGGCAGCGGTCAGGACGCGCTTTTCATAACAACAGCGCAGCGGCTTTGAAAAATCGCGACAGGCGGTGGTATAACTGCATGCGCTCACTGGCCCTGCGTGGGAAGGAAAGGAAGATGCTGCCGGCTGCTGCTGCTGCTGCTACTAGGTTGCTACATAGTTTCGGTCTCAACTTTCAATCCATCCCGTTCGTTCTATACGGTGTACCGAATCTAGGATCCGGGGCGGATCCGGGCCGAATCTTTATGAGGTTATGTTATTTATGTATCCAAATGATTTCATGGCATTGACCAGCAAGCGTTTCATCAAGTCACTGCCGATATAGTCTCTGTTACATAATGTTCTGCATTGCAGTGATGCTTATGAATAAAAACAAGAACGCCCAGCTGTCGCTGGGGAAGACGCGCTACAGCCTATACAGTTCCTGTTGCAGTGTTGACCTTCTAGGTCATCTAAGGCCGATGATTTTCATCTCATCTGAAAGAGCGTATGCGGCTTCCTGTTAGTGATTAATAGTAACAGTGGCTTCATCTGTATCTCATTATTTTCGAGATACGGCTAGTTATAGCTTGAAACTTTCCATTGAAAATTGCGGCTAAACCGCTGCAGATAGCGAGATGGTTACTGTTGACAGCCATTAGGAAGTCGCCAGCGCTCTATCCGATGGTACCATCGCCGATTTCTTACGATTAACCGTTTAGCCACAATACATTCGTAACATACGGACGACAGACAGACAGGGGACAATGATGCTAAGGACGCCGTACAGCATAGCTATAGCGCGTCAAAAAGCTTAGTGAGCAATCGCGTATGAATCCACAATGTTTGGATCCGGCCGGATCTGAACATTTTGGATCCTCTGCACCCGTTGTTCATTCTTTTTTCCCGGAGCTCAACGAAACGGAACAATTGGACATGTGCCGTGGGTGCTGTGCTAAGTAAGGGCTGTAAGGCGTGACCATGTCGGCAGTTGCTGCCGCGGGCTGCATCAGCTGCGCATGGGAAATGACACGTGTTGAGTGTTGTTCCACGTGACTGACTCCGGGACCCCTACACTGCAGTACCAGTGATCAGCCAGGCGTGACGCCGTTACCGCCCTTCAGCTGTCTTCCTTCTCAGCTCATCGCTTTCCGTCGTCTAAATCATTTCTCTAACTGGTGATCGGCGAGCTGTTGCTTAGCTGTTGTTTACAGCATTGCCGATGGGAAATGACACAGTCCACGTAGCCTTTTAAACTGGACTTACAGGAGTGGAGTTCATTTGATCAGCAGCACGTTTTTCATTTTCGCGATTTGCGGTTTACATCATGTCCACCCTACGGCGTTCAGTGTACGCCTATACACTATGTCTCAAAAAATGTCCCACTTTGTAATTGTCCATATCTTTGACAAATATTAGCCAATTTTCGAAATTCTTTCACTCGCACACTCTTTGGACAATTTGCAATAAAGCAGTTATTGAATATCCCACCACACCATAACTGCGTCGCTACACTAC